>ERZ808240.397-NODE-397-length-58297-cov-5.765221_pt1 | contig 58297 bp, 40 predicted proteins | sample MGYA00521084_ERZ808240 | MGnify/ENA primary metagenome ERZ808240 (study PRJEB31516, sample SAMN03275571) | gut metagenome | biome: mammalia-associated habitat; material: feces | host: Papio cynocephalus | place: Kenya | collected 2012-08-06 ...
CCGATGAGGCTTGCCATGCGGCCGGCTGTTACCAGCGGCCCGGTGGTCTCTTACACCGCCGTTTCACCCTTACCCGCCGTGCAGCACGGCGGGCGGTCTGTTCTCTGCTGCGCTATCTCTCAGGTCACCCTGGGCGGACGTTATCCGCCATCGTGCTCTATGGAGCCCGGAAGTTCCTCAGCCTGTCCGACAGGACGGCCGCGACCATCAAGAGGTCTCACGAATCAGCCAGCCTATCAGAAGGCCGCCCCAAGGAAACACGGCTGATATTCTCGCGAGAACATCAGCGAGTCATACGCATATGCGGCCCGATTCGGCTACAATGTTCACTACCCGGACGCGAAGACGCTGTTCCGGCACAGAAAAACGGCTCGCGCCGTTTTGAGCACAAGGGAGGTCCACATGGATATCGTCGTTACCGGACGTCATACGCAGATCAGGCAAAGGTTCCGTGATGTCGTAGAAAGCAAGATGAATCGTGTGACCGCCATCGCCCCTGACGCCCAGCGCGCTCAGATAGTGCTGTCGCATGAGGGGAATCCGCGTCAGGCCGACACCGCCAAGCGAGTGGAAATCACCATTATCGCCGGTCGCACCGTGGTGCGTGCCGAAGCTTCGAGCGCCGATGAATTCAGCGCCCTCGACATGGCAATGGACAAGCTCACCCTTCGGCTGCGCCGTACACGTGACCGCCGCAAGGATCATCGTCGTGGCTACAGCAACCCCGTTCCCGTTGATCTGGGCGTGGCGTCGCCGGAACCCGAGGTCGCCGAAGAGCCGCAGGAGGAGCCCAACAACAGCCCCGAGGCCGCCGTCGCCTCAGATCTGGGGCCGGGCGAATCCGTTGAGGTGCAGGTGGGCGACACCCCCATTGTCATTCGTCGCAAACTGCATATCGCCGAGCCGATGAGCATCGACGAGGCGCTGTACGAGATGGAGCTCATCGGCCACGATTTCTTCCTCTTCGTGAATAAGGCGACCGGCCGTCCCTCCGTCGTCTACCATCGTCACGGATGGAGCTACGGTGTCTTCGAGATCGACACCCCGGAGAACGTCAAGAAGAACGACGACTGAGTCGCAGTTCAAGGCGTTGCCGTCTTGCGGCAGCGATCTTGCATGGGTGATCCCGCGCATTCCGGGCGCATCGGATGCGCGGGATCCCTTTGTGTCGGAGAGGGGCTCATGCGCAGTCGCATCTTGGTGCGGCTGTAGCGGAAAATCCCAATGTTCGCGTAGTATGGTCGCAGTTTGTGCCTGACGGTAAACAACGAGGAGCAGAACGTGGTAAATATCCTGGATAAGGCCTTGCGCATGGGCGAGGGCCGCCAGATCAAGAAACTTGAGAACGTGGCCAAGGCCGTCAACGCCAAGGAAGAGGAGATTTCGGCGCTGTCCGACGAGGACCTCAAAGCCCAGACGGGCAAGTTCAAGCAGCGTCTGGAAAACGGCGAATCGCTTGATTCCCTGATGCCGGAAGCGTTCGCCACGGTCCGCGAGGTCTCCAAGCGCACCCTCGGCCAGCGTCATTTCGACGTTCAGCTGATGGGCGGAGCGGCGCTGCACTGGGGCAATATCGCCGAGATGAAAACCGGCGAGGGCAAGACGTTGGTCGCAACGCTCCCGAGCTACCTGAACGCGCTTGAGGGCAAAGGCGTCCACGTTGTTACCGTCAACGATTATCTTGCCAGTTATCAGAGCGAGCTGATGGGCCGCATCTACCGCTTCCTCGGCATGAGCGTGGGCTGCATCGTCACCGATCAGAAACCGCCGGAGCGCCGCAAGCAGTACAATGCCGACATCACCTACGGCACCAACAACGAATTCGGCTTCGACTACCTGCGCGACAACATGGCGTGGGAGAAAAGCGATCTGGTGCAGCGCGGCCATCACTATGCCATCGTCGACGAGGTCGATTCCATCCTGATCGACGAGGCCCGTACCCCGTTGATCATCTCGGGTCCCGCCGAGGGCGACGTGACCCGCTGGTATCGCCAGTTCGCGCGCCTGGTGCCGAAGCTGGTTCGCGACGAGGACTACGAGGTCGACGAGAAGAAAAAGGTCGTCGGCATCCTTGATCCCGGCATCACCAAGGTCGAGGACTACCTTGGCATCGACAACCTGTACGAACCGAGCAACACGGCGTTGATCGGCTATCTGAACAATGCGATCAAGGCCAAGGAGCTCTTCCTGCGCGACCGCGATTACGTGGTGTCCAACGGCGAGGTGCTGATCGTCGATGAGCACACCGGCCGCATTCTTTCCGGACGCCGGTACAACGAGGGTCTCCATCAGGCCATCGAGGCCAAGGAGCATGTCGAGGTCAAGGCCGAGAACCAGACATTCGCGACGATCACCCTGCAGAACTACTTCCGTATGTACGACAAGCTTGCCGGCATGACCGGCACCGCCGAAACCGAGGCCGCCGAATTCATGGGCACCTACAAACTCGGCGTGCTGCCGATTCCGACCAACAAGCCGCCGCAGCGCATCGATCAGGACGATCTGATCTACCGCACGAAGAAGGAGAAGCTCGCCGCCATCGTGCGTGATGTGGCCAAGCGTCATGCAAAGGGCCAGCCGGTGCTGCTCGGCACCGCCTCGGTGGAATCCTCCGAGGTCGTTTCGTCGCTGCTGGACGTGGCCGGCATCCCCCATCAGGTGCTGAACGCCAAGCAGCACGCCAGGGAAGCCGCCGTGGTCGCGGTCGCCGGCCGCAAGGGCGCCGTGACGGTCGCCACGAATATGGCGGGGCGTGGCACCGACATCATGCTCGGCGGCAACGTCGAGTTCCTTGCCGACGCCAAGCTCAAGGTCCAGGGGTATTCCCCGGAGGACACTCCCGACGAGTATGAGAAGCTGTGGCCCGGCACTTTGGCCCAGGTCAAGGAGCAGGTCAAGGATGAGCATGAAGAGGTGGTGAAGCTCGGCGGTCTGTATGTGCTGGGCACCGAGCGCCACGAATCGCGGCGTATCGACAATCAGCTGCGAGGCCGCTCCGGACGCCAGGGCGATCCCGGCGAATCCCGCTTCTACCTGTCTTTGGAAGACGATCTGATGCGTCTGTTCAACACGCAGCTGGTGGCTCGCGTGATGGCCAAGGGCATGCCGGAGGGCGAGCCGATCGAGTCGAAGTCCGTTTCCAAGGGCGTTCGCAATGCCCAGAAGGCTGTGGAATCGCGCAACTTCGAGATTCGCAAGAACGTGCTCAAGTACGACGATGTGATGAACAAGCAGCGTACGGTGATCTATCAGGAGCGTCAGGCCGTGCTGCAGGGCGAGGACATCCACGATGACATCGAGCGCTTCGTCGCCGACACGGTGACCTCGTATGTGCACGGTGCCAACAACGGTTCCGACAAGCCAGCCGACTGGGATTGGGAGGGTCTGTTCAAGGCGCTGCGGTCCGTCTACCCGGTTTCCCTCAGCGAGGATGACGCCAAGGCGAAGGTCGAGGGACTCAAAGGCGACAAGGCGTTCGATGCCCTGATCGGCGTCGTTGTGGACGACGCCAAGAAACAGTATCGTCAGCGTGAGGACAGGCTCGGCGAGGAGGGCACCCGTCAGCTCGAGCGCCGTGTTGTGCTCGCCGTGCTTGACCGCAAGTGGCGTGAGCACCTCTACGAGATGGACTACCTCAAAGACGGCATCGGCCTTCGTGGCATGGGTCAGCGCGATCCTCTGGTCGAATACCAGCGCGAGGGGTATCAGATGTACAACTCGATGATCGAAGCCATCAAGGAGGAGTCGGTGCAGCTGCTCTTCCATGTGGACATCGACCAGATCGCCAAAACCGAAGACCTTGAGTCCAATAAGGACGAGGATGCTGCGGTTGACGAGGCGGAGGCCAAAGTCGGCATCGACGCCGCGTCGGAGGCTCCGGCGGCCGAAGAGCTGAGTGCGCCCTCCGAACCGGATGATGAGGACAATGACAGGGCTGAGGAGGAAACCGCCGTCGCCCGGGAGGCCGAGGAGGCCGCCGGGGAATTGGACGAGGCCAAGTCCGAGCCTGAAGTCATCGTCGGTCCCGCTCCGATGAGCCATGCCGAAGGCAAGGTCCCCGCTTCCAAGAAGCCCAAGAGCGAGGAGCTCAAGACCCCGTGGGCCGATGGCCGCACGTTCCCGGGGACCCCGAAGAATGCGCAGTGCCCGTGCGGTTCCGGTCGCAAGTACAAGATGTGCCACGGTCAGAACGAGTAATGAGCCAATCGCCCGGACAATCCCAATGATCTGATTGACTTGATCGCCTGATTGATCCGATTGGCGAGTGAGGCCCTTCGCAACGAACAGCAGCTGCGAAGGGCCTCACTATAGCTTGGGCGTGGACGGGGCTGTAGTGGGGTGTGCATGAGGCGGAACGGACCCAAGACGTGGTCCTGAGCGTGCCGGATCGGCACCCTCGTCCTAGCTCAACTACAACTCGGTGACGCTGAACCCCTGTGAGCGTGCATAGCCGGGCAGCTCGCCAAGCCAGGAGGCGAAGGCCTCGGGGGAGTGACCGCCGACCTTGAGTTCGGGCAGCACCCGTTTGGCGTATCCGCGAGACATGAAGGTCTCGAAGGGAAGATGATCCCACTGCTGGTTGACCCGCTGCGCTGATTGCGTATAGATGCGATACACCTGCTGGTTGAAGTAGGTGTCGTTGGTTCCGAGCAGATCCGGCTTGTTCTGGAAGTATGTGGTGGCCGAGTATCCGCCGATCGCACGCAGATCCACGGAAACCGGGTTGGCCTGGACCCAGTGGATGAGCTGGAGGGCCGCCAGCTGGCGCTCCCTGGGGATGCGGGCGCTGATGCACATCATCGATCCGCCGATCTGCGCGGTCAGCAGATGCTCCGGCGTGCTCCATGACGGCGGCAGCGCGACATGCCATTGTCCCGCATTCGCCGGATATGAGGCGGCGAGGATCTTGCTGAACCAGTTGCCCTGCAATACGGTGAGAATGGCGCCGTCCTTCATGGTGGCGTAGCGGCCGTCCCACATGGAAAGGGCGGTCAGGGCGCCGTCGTCGATGCATCGCTGCAGGAAAACCGTGATGTCGCGGATGCGATGATCATTGAGATTGAAGGTGATCTTCCCGTCCTCTTCCGACTGCCAGGGGCATATGCCGGCTGACCGTAGGAAGGCGAGATAATATTGCATGTCGGAGTCTATGGCGCCGAGGTATCGCGACGGGGCGCGGCGGTGCAGCTCGACGCCCGATTCGTAGAACTCACGCCATGTTGCGGGCACGGATATGCCGTAATGGTCGAGCAGATCCCTGCGGTAGAACAGTGCGGTTTGCGATTGGTCACCGGGCAATCCGTAGAGGTGCCCGGCGTAATGCGCCGTTCTCCAGGCCGCCTTGTTGAATTCCGGTCCCCATTTTGCCTCGATGTCCGGGGAATCGAGTTTGAGAAATGCGCCGGAAGCGGCGAATTGCGGCATTGTGGTCACGTCGAGGTTGAAGACGTCGGGCACGGGACGATGCGACTGCAGGCGCTCCCAATACATGTCATTGGCCATCTGCATGGTATGGCCGTCGATGAGGTCGAGCACGATATGCGGATGCGTCCGCTGGAAGGCTTCGAGTCGCGGCATCAGTTCGGTGAAGGCTTGCGACAACACGGTCAGCGTAATGGTGCCGTCGTGCTTTGTCTGCGTTGACGTGACATAGGGGCCCAGTTTCATCACCGAGCGCTTCTGCTTGCTGATCGACTCACGCACGATGAGTTTTGCCGGCTCGCTGATGTTGATTCGTCGCGATTGCGGGGATCGGATGAGATCCACGATGGTGTCCGCGGCCTTGACGCCGATGACGTCGGCGTGCTGATCAATTGTGGTCAGCGGCGGCAGCGTTGTCGTCGATGCCGGATCGTTGTCGAAACTGACGATTGACACGTCGTCGGGAACGCGCAGCCCACGGGCCCGGAGCGCCGACTCGAAGCCGATGGCGAGTTGGTCGTTGTAGGCGAACACCGCGTCGCTGGGGTGGCACAGGTATCCGTCGACGGCTTTTTTGCCGCTTTCGATGACGGCGGGAAATCCCCGGAGCACGCGAAATTCCAAATCGTAGCGGTATGCCGAGGCCTTCAGGGCGCGTCGACGCATCTCATTGACCCAGCTGTTGGCGGATCCGGCGAGGAAGGTGACGCTGCGGTGTCCCGATTGCCGCAGCATGCGCATCGCCTGGTCGATGGCGTCCGAGGAGTCCACGCTGATCGTGGACAATCCGCTGAGCTGCTGATTGACCAGTACGGTCGGGCGGTTGATGGCGAATCGACGCAGATCCGGTTCGTTGATGGTGGGGGAGATGAGCACCACGCCGTCGACGTTGCGCAGCAGCAGCGAGGAGGTACGGCGTTTGATGTTGTTGTCCATCGTGGCGTCGGAGCAGACCGCCGCGTAGCCGCGTTCCTCAAGGCGCGTTTCCAGTGCGGAGAGCAGTCGCATATTGTGGGGGTTGTCGAATCCCGACACCATGATCGACACCAGTCCGGTGGAGGGGGACTCCAGGATGTCGTCCTTGCCGGCGGTGAGATATCCGAGTTCTTCGGCAACGCGGTGGATCTTCAGTTCGGTTCGGGCTGACAGGCGGCCTGGCTTGCTCAGCGCGCGAGATACGGTGGACGGGCTGACCCCGGCTGCCTTGGCGATATCGTAGATGGTGACGTTCCGCGCCATGTCCCCTCCGTTCAGCTCTGGCCGCCTTTGGCTTGGCAACCTACGGCAACTCCATAACATTAGCAGCAATGCAACGTGATCCGACATGCGAAACCCGAAAGCCGGCGAAATTATGTATGCGTACAATGGCGAGCGTGCCGAGTTGTCGAGGAGGTAACATGAACGGCGGATACTCATGGAAGTCTATTCTGTCCAAACTGGTTGGCGGAAGCCACCTCAGCGCCGAGGAGTCCGAATGGTTCGTCGATGATCTGATGAAGGGCAATGCGAATCCCGCTGCGGTGGGAGCGGTGCTCGCAACCCAGCAGCAGCTGGGTCTGACCGCCGAGGAGGTGCGTGGCGCCGCCAAGGCCATGGTGTCGCATGCCGTGCCGCTGAAGGTTTCGGGCGAGACCACCGATATCGTGGGCACGGGCGGCGATGGCGCGGCCACCGTGAACCTGTCGACCATGGCGGCCGTGGTCGCGGCTGCCGCCGGCGTCAAGATCGTCAAGCACGGCAACCGGGCCGCCTCATCCAAATGCGGCGCCGCGGATTGCCTTGAGGCCCTTGGCCTGCCGCTGGACCTGACTCCGCAGGCTGCGGGAAGGATCGCCGAGGAGGTGGGCGTCACCTTCGCCTTCGCCAAGACGTTCCACCCGGCCATGCGTTTCGTCGGGCCGATCCGCGCCGCCCTGGGCGTACCCTGCGTGTTCAACGTGCTTGGTCCGCTGACGAACCCGGCCGGCCCCAAGCATATGGCCATCGGCTGCGCCAACCGCGCTATGAGCCCGGTTATGGCGGAAGTGTACGCTGCCAATGGGCAGACGGGCATGGTGTATACCTCGCATGAAGGGCTTGATGAAATGGCCCCCACGGGACCGATCAGCGTATGGGAGTTCAAGGATGGCGCGGTGAGTGAAACCGAGTTCGATCCGACTGCCGATCTCGGTCTCGCCCCCGTTACCGTGGCCGATCTCAAGGGCGGCGAACCGGAGCTGAACGCCAAGCTGGCCCGGGATTTCTTCGCCGGACAGGATGTTCCTTTCCGTTCCACCGCGTTGCTCAACGCCGCCTCGGCCATCGTGGTCGATGCCCGACTGCTGCCGGATCCGAACGCCTCGCTTACCGGACGGTTCAAGGCCGCCTATGCGATCGCCGAGAAGACGGTCGATTCGGGCGCCGCCGCCGCCAAGCTTGACGAGTGGCTGGCCGCCGCAGCCAGGGAACGGCAGGCGCAGGACTAAAACCCATGACGTGTTGTGGGGACTCGACGGTGCCGTCCGCGTTCCACAACACGTCCGTTGTCTCGTGTTTCTTTGGCGTCGCGACTCGGCGTCGGCTATACGCGGGCGCCGTCGTCGAAGATGTCGCTGCGGGTTTCGGTGTGTCCCTTATGCATCATCAGCAGGCCGGCGGCGCCGAGAATGGTCAGCGCGCCGCCCACCGCGCCAAGCGGGCTCGACCAGTTGGGCAGCAGCACGCATCCCACGAGAGCGAGCACTCCCACGACGACCATGCCGATGAACACCAGTTTCGATGTGCGCACTGGCCCGATGACCGGGTTGGGTGGAACGAAATCAGATCCCCCATCCATGGCTTCGTCGGCGTCGAGCCAACTGCTGCCGGTGAAATCGCGTGGGCCCGTTCCGGCGCCGATGCCGTCTACGAACGCGTCGGCGTTCAAATCGGCGGCATTCAGCAGCGCCTGTTTCTCGATGCGCCTGGCCTGCTTCTCGAATGCATGGGCGGTGCGCGAACGCTTCACACCGCCAAGGTCATCATGATGCTCCGCCAGGAAATCCCGCCAGGCCTCGTCGTTGACATTGGCGGAATCGCCGGGGTCCGGTCCGTTGCTGGCGCGTGGTGTTGAACCGTCGTTGAAAGGGTTGCTATTGTTGTGGTCGGTCATACAACCATACTGTAGCCAATGCGCGATAGATATGCGATTGTCAAGGAGATGCGATGCTGTACTGGTTTTTCGTCAAGCTGCTTGGGCCGCTTGCCCGTGTCTGGTTCAAACCTACGGTGCATGGGCTGGAAAACATCCCGAAGCAGGGCCCGGCCATTATCGCATCGAACCATCTTGCGGTCATCGACGATGGCCTGCTTCCCCTCGTCAGCCCCCGCATGATTCATTTCATGGGCAAGGCCGAGTATTTTGAGGGCAAGGGTTTCAAAGGCAAGTTCAAGAAGTGGTGGTTCACTTCCGTCGGTGTGTTTCCCGTGGATCGTTCCGGCGGCTCGAAGTCGCTGGGTGGGTTGCTGACCGCCCGCAAGGTACTTGAGGATGGCCATCTGTTCGGCATTCATCCCGAGGGCACTCGCAGTCCCGACGGCCGTCTGTACCGCGGCCATACCGGTGTCGCCCGGCTGGCTCTGGAAACCGGGTCCTCGATTATTCCCACGGCCATTATCGGTACGCGTGAGATGCAGGTGCCCGGGCAGGTGTTTCCGAAGAAGGGCAAGACCACGGTTGTTTTCGGCAAGCCGATCCCCGTCGAGAAGGTTCCCGAAGACGAAATCACGCACGAGCAGCTGCGGGCCCTGACCAATCGAATGATGCAGACGATTCAGAGCCAGTCCGGCCAGGAATACGTCGATGTGTACGCGCAGGTGGTCAAGAAGGATATCGCCGCGCGCCAGGCGGCCGCTCAGGCTGACGGGGCGCCGCGGACGGCCCGATAGCCTGAGCGGGTCGGCGGCTCGGTCGAGCTAAGCCGCGTTCGCCGGGCCGCGGCGGCGCACTATGCGACGGTCAGTGTGATGACGGTGGGGGTGCCGTTGGAATCGCGTACGCGCACCGTTTGGCCCGCATCGGGGTTCTGCATCCGCACCACATGGGTCCAGTCGCCGAGAGGCGCTGATTTTTTGACGTCGAATCCCAGATCCTTGAGGATTTTCTCCGCCTCGTCGTACTGTTTGCCGACGACGCTGGGAATGGTGGCCATCTGCGGCCCCTTGGAAATCACCATGTCAACGGTGTCTCCCCAGGCCAGTCGCGTTCCCTCCTGCTGGGAGGCCGAGATCACCGTGCCGGCTTCGACCGAGTCGTCGAAGGATTCGCTGACATTGACGGTGAGCTTCAGATCCTGCAATGCCGCCAGTGCGTCGTCCTTGGACCTGCCGACGACATTGGGCATGGTGACGGGCTTGCGCCCCTTGGACAGCGTGACGGTGATCGCCGCGTTGTGGTCGTAGGTTCCGCCGGGATTGACGTTGATGGTCAGGAGACTTCCCGCCGGCACATCCATGGAATAGTCGTCGCCCGCCTCATTATGCGTGACATTGTCGAAGCCGGCGGTTTTGAGGGCGGCTACGGGGTCCTTGCCGTTGGCCGAGCCGGCGTCTTTGATGTCATCGGGAACGGTGGCCTGCCTGACGCCCTTGGATACGACGATGGAGACCTTTTGCCCGCTGCGCTTGGAGATGCGGTCTCCCACATTGGCCGGATCGGTGGAGATGATGGCTCCCGCGGCCACGGTGTCGCTGTAGTCCTCGCTTTGCGTATAGGGGATGCCGGCGACGCTGAGCGACGTGGTGTAGGACGAGGCGCTGGCCCCCTGCACGGTGCAGGACGTTTCGGCGCACGTCACGTCGGCGGCGCCGGGAAGCGTCCAATAGCTGCCGGGACCGAAGTAGTACCACCATCCGAATCCGCCGCCGCCGAACAGGGCCAGGGTGACGATCACCGCGATGCCGATGCCGATGGTGCGGAACCGCCCGGCTCCCGCGGCGCTGCCTTTTCCGGAGGCGTGGGCGCTTGGGGACGCCGAACCGTCATGGTCGGCGACATTGGCGTCGGCATCCGTGAAGAACCGTTCGAACGTCTGGGGGCGGTCCCGGTGCGGGGGCTGCTGCGAGACGGCGTTGCCAAGCGGTTGTGTGGCGCGATCGGCCGGTTTGGGCAATGGCATCGTGCCGTCGTACGCCATGGTCGTGTCCGGCCGCGCATGCGATGCGGTGATCGGCCGGGGCGCCGCGGGGACGTCGGGAACGAATCCGGACGGCAGGGGAGCGCGGAATCCCAGTTGATCCGCGCTCAGGGACGATGCGAGCGCGGATAGGAGCCGCGCGGCGACCATGGCGTTGGCCGGACGCGATTCGACCGCACGCGCGCACAGCGTCGCCACGAAGTCGGAGATCGCCGGGGCGACGCCCGGGCATGCCGAGGCGAGCGGGGGAACGTCCTCGTGCACGTGTTTGAAGACCACGGTAACCGGGTTGTCGGCGAGGAACGGCACCGCGCCCGTGAGCATTTCCCATGCGACAATGCCCACGGCATACAGGTCGCCCTGCATCGTCGCCTCATTGCGTTCGATCATTTCAGGCGCCAGGTACGCCGCGGTGCCCAGCAGCATGCCGGTAGTGGACAGCGTGGCCTGGGAGGCGGCCTTCGCCAACCCGAAATCGGTGATCTGCACGTGCCCGCGATCGTTGATCAGAATGTTCTCCGGTTTGATGTCGCGGTGCACCACGCCGATGCGGTGCGCCGCCGCCAGCCCGTCGAGGATCTCCCCGATGATGCGCAGCGTCTCGCGTACGTCGAAGGTGCCCTCGGCGTTCATGTCGTGGCGAAGATTGACGCCGTGCACATATTCCATGACGAGGTAATCCAGCCCGTTGAATTCGCCGGTGTCGTACACCTGCACGATATGCGGGTTGGCGACGGCTGCGGCGGATCGCGCCTCGCGGCGGAACCGCTCTTGGAATTGGGCGCGTCGGGGCCCCTGTGCCAATTGCGTGTGCATCACCTTGATGGCCACCTGGCGGTCCAGCCGCTCGTCGGTGGCCTCATACACGCTGGCCATGCCTCCTTCGGCGATCTTGCGGACGATGCGGTATCGTCCATCGACCACTTGCCCAACAGGCTGATTCGCCGCTTCACTCATGATTCACTATCCTACGCGGTGCGCGAGCTGCGAGGGGATGAACCGGGCGCAGGCCGCGAACAGCCGGTCGTGCGAGGCCTGATCGAGACCCAGCTGGCCGGCGGCTTCGTCGATGGCACCGCAGGAGGCGTGCCACAGCGTCGCGATGCGCTCGCGAGAATGGTCGATGGCGCCGGTTTCGTGGAAGAGGCCGATGGCGCGTTCCACGTCGTCGTGCGTGCGTTCGGGCGATTCGAACATGCGGATGAGCTCGTCGCGATCCCGTTCGGATGCGGCGCTGAGCGCGTCCGCGAGCAGCACGGTGCGTTTGCCTTCGCGGATGTCGCCGCCCACCGGCTTGCCGGTGGATGCGCTCGACCCAACCACATCGAGCAGGTCATCGGCGAGCTGGAAGGCCAGGCCAAGGCTGACGCCGATGGATTCGGCGATCGCCCGCGCCTTGGTGGGATTGACGCCGGCCGCGATGAGGCCGAGTTCAAGTGGCGCGATGGTGGTGTAGCTGGCGGTTTTCCAGCGGAAGACGTTGAGCGAGGTCCTCGCCAGCATCTCGGGCTTGTCCAACGGCACCTCCTCGGTCGCTAGGTCAAGTATCTGGCCGATTTCAACCTCGCGGTGCATGGTGAGGAACGCGCGCATCGCCGCCTGGGACTTATTGAGCGAGTTGGCGGCGTTGCGGGCGATGGCCACGGATGCCGTGGCGAGCAGGTCTCCCAGCATGATGCCGAGCCCCTTGCCGATGCTGTCGGCGCGCGACTGATCGGCGGTGACATCCTTGAGCGCGCGGTGCGCGGAGGGCTTGCCGCGGCGCAAATCGGAATCGTCGATGATGTCGTCATGCACCAGGGCTGCGGTTTGGAACACCTCGATCGCACATGCCATGTCGATGACGGCCTGGCGGACCGTGCGGTTGCGATCGGTGTCCGGTTGCTTCTCCGCTGCATCGTAGGACGCGAGGGTGAGCAGGGCTCGCAGCCGCTTGCCTCCCTCGCTGGATCGCAGGGCCTGGCCTGTCACGGCGTTCATGACGGGGGCGCAGGCGCGGGGAATGGTGGTGTCCGGTGGGTTCGAAGCGTATTCGGCTACCAGCTGCTTGATGCGTGGTTCGAAGATTACGGGGTCTGCAGTGAATTCCATACCTATGAGATTATCCACACTGGACGATGTCGGATGTGGGCTGCGCCGCGATTGCGTCGGCGACGCGCCGAAATGGGTTTTCGAGGGGCACGTTCGGCCACATGCCGGGGATCGCCGCGCCGCCGGGGCCCGCTCTGGCATAGTGGATGTCATGGCGCGTGTGCAGGACGCGCCGGGATCGGGAAGGGACGTCCGGCGGACGCTGTCGGCGCCGGACGGGGATGGCGGTGGTAAGGAATCGTCATGGGATATGGGCCATGCACGGCGTTCTCGGATATCGTTGCGGACTCGTCGTGCGATTATGACTCCGAGCGTTTTGAAGATGCGGAGCTTGAGGAGCTCACGTTGTTGTTTCGTGATCGACGTCGCGACATGGGGGCCGAAGCCGCTGACATGACATGGTTCGTCGATCCCCTGGATGCGTGGCTGGCATGCCTGGACAACCGGCGTCGCGGATTGGACCGTGAATCGATCGCATATCTTGCCGTGGGCATGCGCGGTGCGGTGTCGATGCGGGACGCTTTGATCGTTTCGCTGATTTCCGCGCAGACGGATCGCGAGCGTCTGATGCAACTGGGGGTGCGGCCCCATCGACCGGCGAACTCCAGCTATTTGGGGCGGGTGCTGGGCTCGACCTTCGACGACGCCGAAGGCAGGCCCGATGCGCCGCGATGCTCCCGTGGATTGGGGATGCTGGTTCAGATGGTTCGATCGGTTCCCGATGCCTACGGAGTGCAGCCCATGGCGGTTATCGCCTATGTTCTATGGTGGGTCGGCGACATCCATGCGGGGGCATATGCCGTGCGTGCGCTTGCGATGGATGGACGGTGCACCCTGGCGCTGATTGTCCTGGCGGCTCTTGAGCACGGCATTGCACCGGCATGGGTGGGGCCGTCCGCTGCGTCGGTGCCGGGGCATGGCGGTGCGCGCCGGCGCGAAACGTCGCTCTGATGCGTTTTGGGAATAATCGTCCTTGGAACGTGGTTGACTCGTACAGTTGACGATTTGCCCTTGCCAGAAGTGTGCCCGTATGGTATACGGGCACAGGCGGGAAGAGCTGGGAGGATACATTGGCCACTAAGAGCACTGCTCGCAAAAGCACAACTGCCAAGACTGCTAGGAAGTCCGCGAAGGCCGCTGCCGGGTCCAAGGAGGAGACCGGGGAGACCGTGCGGAAAGGTAAGGTGACAGGCGGATCCGTTTCTTCCACCCGCAGGCGTTCGTCCGCGGCAAACGGTGCCGTGGGCAGGAAGGCCGCCGATGCTGACGGCGACGCGAAGGCCACGGTCAATCAGCTCGGAGACGATGCGGACAAGGAGCCGACCGCCGACGACGTCGACAACCAGCTTGAGGATGACGATCTGGTCGGTGATGATCTGGATGATGACGATGATCTGGATGATTCCCCGGATGACGACGAAGACGACGGGCCCGATGACGACGAGGCCGAGGAGGAGCGCAAGCCCAAGACGGAGGTGCCGAAGGCCAAGGGTGCGTTCGTCGTACGGGACGATGACGATGACGACAACCTCACCCCCTCGGGCAATCCGAAGCGTCGCGTGATCGCCGCCGGCGCCACGGCTGACCCGGTGAAGGACTATCTCAAGCAGATCGGCCGCGTCAGCTTGCTGAACGCCGAGCAGGAGGTTGATCTTTCGGAGCGCATCGAAGCCGGCTTGTACGCGCAGCATCTGCTGGACACCACGTCCGACGGCATGGACTTCAAGCGCAAGCGCGAGCTCAAGTGGGCTGCAGCCGATGGCAAGAAGGCCAAGGACCACCTGTTGGAGGCGAATCTTCGTCTGGTGGTGTCGCTGGCCAAGCGCTATACGGGTCGTGGCATGCTGTTCCTTGATCTGATTCAGGAGGGCAACCTCGGTCTGATCCGTGCCGTGGAGAAGTTCGACTGGAAGAAGGGCTTCAAGTTCTCCACCTACGCCACATGGTGGATTCGCTAGGCCATCACCCGCGCCATCGCCGACCAGGCCCGTACCATTCGCGTGCCGGTGCATATGGTCGAGGTGATCAACAAGCTGAGCCGCGTGCAGCGTCAGATGCTGCAGGACCTGGGCCGTGAGCCCACGCCGGATGAGTTGGCCCGCGAGCTTGACATGCCGGTGGAAAAGGTGCAGGAGGTCCAGAAATACGGCCGTGAGCCGATTTCGCTGCATACGCCGCTGGGCGAGGACGGCGATTCGGAGTTCGGCGATCTGATCGAGGACACCGACGCCATCGCCCCGTCCGACGCCGTGGCCTTCTCCCTGCTGCAGGAGCAGTTCAAGCAGGTGCTTGAGACCCTGTCCCCGCGCGAGGCGGGTGTCATCAAGATGCGCTACGGTCTTGAGGACGGTCAGCCCAAGACGCTTGACGATATCGGGCGTGTGTATGGCGTGACCCGTGAGCGCATTCGCCAGATCGAATCCAAGACCATGTCGAAGCTGCGTCACCCGTCCCGCTCCCAAACGCTTCGGGACTTCCTGGATCAATGATCGCCGGGCCGATGGTCGGCGACCGGTTGGGCATAATCACTGCATACTGAAAAGAGCATATGGCAACGGAAGAATACGGCGCCAAGGACCTTGCCGTCCTTGAGGGCCTGGACGCTGTGCGCAAGCGTCCAGGCATGTATATCGGCACCACCGATTCACAGGGGTTGATGCACTGCCTGTGGGAGATCATCGATAACGCCGTCGACGAGGCGTTGGCTGGGTTCTGCACCAACATCGTGGTGACGCTGCATGCCGACGGCTCCGTCGAGGTCGCCGACAACGGCCGCGGCATTCCCGTGGATGTGGAGCCGAAGACCAAGCTCACGGGTGTTGAGGTCGTCATGACCAAGCTGCATGCCGGTGCGAAATTTGGCAACTCTTCGTATACCGCGGTTGGCGGGCTGCATGGCGTCGGATCCTCGGTGGTGAATGCGCTGAGCTCGCGTCTGGACGTCGAAGTGGATCGTGGCGGCAAAACCTACCACATGGCGTTCCATCAGGGGCATCCCGGTGTGTACGACGAGGACGGTGATCCTGCGAATCGGCACCCTGACAATCCCTTCAAGCGCACCCGCAAGAACAGGCCGACGGAGCTTGCGGTTATCGGCAAGGTCCCGCCGAAGCGCACCGGTACGCGAGTGCGGTATTGGCTTGACCCCGAGATTTTCAACGAGACCGCGGTGTTCAGCTATGAGCAGCTTGTCGACCGCGTGCGCCAGACCAGCTTCCTAGTTCCCGGCCTGAAGATCACCGTCATTGACGAGAATGTGCGGGAACGCGGCGATGACGTGCATGAGGTGGATGGCGACGCGTCCGCGGATTCAAGGATTTCCGCGGAATCGGTCGATGTCGCCGGATCCGTCGCATCGGACGGCGTGGAGATGCCTTCCGACGTGGCCCCGGACGGTGGTTCCCCGATGTTGGAGGAGGTCAGCTATGATCATCCCCGCATCGCCGAGTTCCTGCATACGGGCGGTGTGAAGGATTTTGTCGATTTTCTCTCCAAAGGCGAGCCGGTTTCCGACATCTGGCGCATTCAGGGCCGGGGCACCTATCAGGAGGAGACCCAGGCCGTTGGCGCCGGCGGCGAGCTGCACGCGCAGCAGATTGAGCGAAGCTGCGACGTCGATATCGCGTTGCGGTGGATCAATGGTTATGACACCACGCTGGTCAGCTTCGTGAACGTCGTGGAGACACCCGGCGGCGGCATGCATGTGGACGGTTTCCTCAACGGCATCACCAGGCAGATCCGCAAGGCGGTCGAGGACAATGCCCGCAAGCTGAAGGTCAACCTCAAGGATTCCGCCATGAAGGTGGAGCGCGACGATATCATGGCCGGTCTGGTGGCCGTGGTGACCGTGCGCATCGCCGAGCCGCAGTTCCAGGGGCAGACCAAGGACGTGCTGGGCACTGCGCAGGTCAAGCCGATTGTGACCAGGCTGACCGACAGGCAGTTCGGGGAGATGATCACCGGTTCCAAGCGCGGGTTCAAAGAGCAGTCCGGTCGCGTGCTCGAAAAGATCGTCGGCGAGATGCACGCCCGCATCCAGGCGCGCAAGACCAAGGAGGTCACCCGGCGGAAGAACGCGCTCGAATCCGCTTCCATGCCCGCCAAGTTGTCTGACTGCCAGCCGGGCAACGACGATGTGGCCGAGTTGTTCATCGTCGAGGGCGACTCGGCGCTGGGCACCGCCAAAGCCGCCCGCAATGCGGGATTCCAGGCCCTGCTGCCCATTCGAGGCAAAATCCTCAACGTGCAGAAGGCGTCGATCAGCCAGATGCTGAACAACAAGGAATGCGCGGCGATCATCCAGGTGGTTGGCGCGGGGTCCGGCGCGAGCTTCGACATCAGCCAGTCCCGCTACCACAAGATCATCATGATGACCGATGCCGATGTCGACGGCGCCCACATCCGCATCCTGTTGCTCACCCTGTTCTACCGGTATATGCGGCCTCTTATCGAGCATGGCTATGTGTATGCCGCCGTGCCCCCGCTGCACCGCATCGCGCTGACCGGCTCGCATAAGGGTGAATACGTGTACACCTATTCGGATGATGAGCTCGCCGCCAAGCTCGCCGATCTTGATGCCGGACGCATCGGCTACAACCCTGATATCCAGCGCTATAAGGGTTTGGGTGAAATGGATGCGGACCAGTTGGCGGACACCACCATGGATCCGCGCACGCGAATGCTTCGACGGATCCGTATGGAGGATGCCGCTCAAGCCAGCGGGATGTTCTCGCTGCTCATGGGCGACGATGTGCCGCCCCGAAAACAGTTCATCGTCGACAACGCGGACGATTTCGACCGTTCGAAGATAGACACCTGATCGGCGCCGTCGACGTTCGAGGCGTGGGGTGAACCAGTGACCAGCCTGTTGCTTGCCGTAATCTACTGCGCGTTTATTTCACTTGGCCTGCCGGATGCGCTGCTTGGTTCCGCATGGCCCACCATGGTGGGTGAGTTTGGCGTGCCGGTGTCGTGGCAGGGTGGCGTGTCGACGATCATTTCCGTCGGCACCATCTGCTCCGCGCTGCTGAGCGACCGTCTTACCCTGCGTTTCGGGACCGGCAGGGTCACCGTGGTATCCGTGGCGATGACGGCCGTGGCGTTGTTCGGCTTTTCGCTGGCCCCGAACTACTGGATACTGCTGGCTATGGCGGTTCCGTATGGATTGGGCGCGGGTGGCGTGGACGCGGCCCTGAACAACTACGTGGCGCTGCACTACGAAAGCCGCCATATGAGCTGGCTGCACTGCATGTGGGGCTTGGGCGCCTCGGCGGGGCCCTATATCATGGGCTTCGCCCTGGCTTCGGACCATGGCTGGCAGGGGGGATATCGATCCATTGCGTTCATCCAGATCGCGCTGACCGCAGTGCTCGTGCTGAGTCTGCCTCTGTGGAAAACGCGCGAGGATGGCCGTTCTCGTGCGGACTGGGTGGATCGTGCTGATCGGGGCGGTCGGACGCCCAACGATTCGCGCCAGTCATTGGGTTTTGGCCGGATTCTCGCGATTCGCGGTGCCAGACAGATCTTTGTGATGTTCTTCTGCTATTGCGCATTGGAATCGAGCGCCGGACTGTGGGCCAGCACCTATATGACGCTGTGCAAGGGTGTGGACGCCTCCGTGGCGGCGCGCTGGGGAGGGCTGTTCTTCGTCGGCATCACCGTCGGCAGGGCGCTGAGCGGTTTCATGACGATGAGGTTTTCCGATCCCGCGATGATTCGAATCGGGCAGGCCGTATTGCTGTGCGGCGTCATCGTGATGCTGCTGCCGTTGCCGGGCACCTATGGCATGCTGGTCGGCCTGATCATGATTGGACTTGGCTGCGCTCCCATCTACCCGTGCATCATTCATTCCACGCCGGGATACTTTGGCAAGGAGCGCTCGCAAGCGATCATCGGTGTGCAGATGGCCAGCGCCTACCTCGGGTCTCTCGCCATGCCGCCGGTATTCGGCCTGATTGCCCAATATGTTTCCGCCGAGCTGTTCCCCTGGTATGTGCTGCTGTTGCTGGTGCTGATGACGGTGATGCACGAGCGGTTGCGCTCGGTCTGCGGGGCGGGCGACAATGGGTCTCATGAATGAGGCTTTGAGCGCGCGCCTGTTGGGACTGGGAACAACGGAACGTTCCGTGGCGATCGTAGGGTCGATGAATGCCGACTATACCGTGACGGCGGACCGTCTGCCGGGGCCGGGGGAGACCGTGAACGGCGGTCCGCTGCGGATCCTGCCTGGTGGAAAATCCGCGAACCAGGCGGCGAGCGCGGCGCTGCTCGGTGCCTGTGTGCGCATGTATGGCGCCGTGGGGTCCGATGACAACGCCGATTTTCTGCTTGGCCGTCTCGCAGACGCCGGCGTCGATACGTCGCAGGTCAGGCATGCCGAGGGGCCCAGCGGAACCACGATGATTACCGTGGAGACCGGCGGCGAGAACACCGTTGTGTACTCGCCCGGGTCGAATGCCTTGGTGGATGTGGACTACATCGAACGGCATCGAGAGGCGCTGGCCGCGGCTTCGGTGCTTGGCCTGTGCCTGGAAAGCCCGATGGACACGGTGGTCGCTGCCGCGCATGTCGCCCATGAGGCGGGGGCGACGGTGCTGCTGAACGATTCGCCGTTCGTCGCCGAGCTGCCTGCGCAGTTGGTGGAGGATGCGGATATTCTGCTCGTGAACGAACATGAGGCGGCTCGGCTGTTGGGCGTCGCCTCGATGGATGCGAGTGGCGGAGCCGGGCTGGACTGGGATGAGGTGGCGCATCGCATGGCTCAGTTCGGTTTTTCGCGTTCGGTGATCACGCTGGGCGGCGACGGCTCCATGGTGTTTGACGGCGAGGTGAAGCATCGCATTGCGCCGGTGCGTGTGCCTGCGGTGGACACCACCGGCTGTGGCGACTCGTTTATGGGAACGATTCTCGCCGGGCTTGCGGCCGGTCTGACGCTTGCCCAGTCCGCTCGGTTGGGTTCGTATGTGTCCGCCTACGCGGCGACGGGGTATGGCGCTCAGGCCTCGTACGGAACCGCGCGACAGGTGGTGGACCGCTTCGCCGGTTGAGTGGGGCGGGCCGGGCCGCCGGCGGGGCGGTTGTCATGCCCAAACGCCATAATCGAACATATGTACGATTGCTTGGATCTGTTTGCGAAGCCCACGCGGGCGTGGTTCAAGCATGCGTTTGCCGGGCCCACCGATGTGCAAAGCAAGGCTTGGCCCGTCATAGCAACTGGCCGGAATGCGCTTATTCTCGCGCCTACGGGGTCGGGCAAAACCCTGGCCGCGTTCCTGTCGGCCATAGACGGGCTGATGCAGCGCGCAGCGGAAGACGATCCGCCCCAATCAGGCAGGCTGGCAAGCGGCCGCTCTTCCGCGCGCGGTGTCAGCGTGCTGTATGTTTCACCACTCAAGGCGCTGGGCGCGGACGTGGCAAGGAACCTGATGCGTCCGCTGGAGGGCATCGCCCAAGAGTCCGGCAGCCCGCTTCGCGTCACGGTCGCCATACGTTCCGGCGATACCCCCGCCGATGAGCGGCGGCGCATTGTCTCCCATCCCCCGGATATTCTCGTCACCACTCCGGAATCGTTGTATCTCCTGCTGACATCCAAGGCGCGCAGGATCTTGCGCACGGTGACCACGGTGATCGTCGATGAGGTGCATGCGATTGCGGGAACCAAGCGAGGTGCGCATCTGGCTGTGAGCCTGGAACGGTTGGATGCGCTGATTGGCGGTGAAAAGCTGGGACTCCCGGTCGACGCCGACGCTCACGGCGCCGTCAGCCATGTGCAGCGCATCGGGCTGTCGGCCACGGTGCGTCCGGTTGGGGAGATCGCCCGATTCGTGGGCGGCGCTCAACAGATCGACGTGGTGAATGCGGGCATGTCGCCGACGATGGATGTCAAGCTCGTCGAGCCGTTGCCCGACATGCAGGATCTGTCATTGTCGGATGCGGGGCGTCTCGCAGGCGGCATGGGCGCGTCTTCGGATGGTTCGGGCGGTTCGATATGGCCGGCGATCGAGAGCAGCGTGCTTGATGAAGTGCTGGCCCATCGCACCACGCTTGTGTTCGTCAATTCACGTGGCTTGGCGGAGAAACTCACCGCCCGGCTGAACGACCTCTATACGCAGCGTGTGGGGAATGCCGGGCAATCCCATGGGCCATTGCCCGTCTCGCGAGAGATGGGGTCGCCGGAGGGCCACGAGAACTTCGCCAAACACTATGACGCCGTAGTCGGATCCACCACTATGCTGGTTGGCTCGCATAACGATGGTGATGTCATCGCCATGGCGCATCACGGCTCCGTGTCGAAGGACAGGCGCAAGCGCATCGAAGAGGATCTGAAACGGGGGCGTTTGCGCTGCGTCGTGGCGACCAGCAGCCTGGAACTCGGCATTGACATGGGCTCGGTCGATCTGGTGATCCAGATCGCCCCGCCCCTGAGCGTGGCCAGTGGTCTGCAACGTGTGGGGCGTGCCGACCATCGTGTGGGCGGCGTTTCGCATGCGTTGTTCTATCCGCTGACTCGCGAGCAGATCATCGGTGCGACCGCCAGTGTGGAGGCGATGCGCGCCGGCGACATCGAGGCGGTCGCCATGCCTCGCAGTCCACTCGATATTCTCGCCCAGCACACCGTGGCGGCGGCCTCCATGGAGGACTTGGACGACGATCATTGGTATCGTCTGATCCGCCGCGCCGCGCCATTCGCCACCCTGGCGCGCGGGGATTTCGACGCGGTGGTGGATATGATGACCGGCGCCTACAACACCGAGGATTTCTCCGCCTTTCGGCCGCCTCTGATGATGAACGAGGAAACGGGCCGCATTGCCGCCCGCCCCGGCGCGCAACGGCTGGCCGTCACCTCCGGCGGCACGATTCCGGACCGTGGGCTCTATACGGTGGTGCTGCCCGAGGCCGAGGCCGGCAAGGGCCCCCGTCGCGTTGGCGAGTTGGATGAGGAGATGGTCTATGAATCGCGCGTCGGCGATGTCATTACGCTGGGCACGTCGACATGGCAGATCAAGGAGATCACACGCGACCGCGTTGTAGTCACCCCGGCGCCCGGGCGTACCGCACGGCTGCCGTTCTGGCATGGTGAGGGTGCGGGCCGTGGCGCTGAATTCGGGCGGGCGATCGGAGATTTTCTGCGCAGCGCCGAAGCCGCGCTGCAGACGAACCCTGGTGATGGCGGTGGAGAATTCGGGTTGGCGTTTTTTCAACGGTTGCAGGCGGATGGGCTGGACGGCAACGCCACGGCCAACCTCGCCCAGCTGCTGCGTGAGCAGCGCGCCGCCACCGGCGCCGTTCCAAACGACAGAGTTCTGATCGTCGAACAGTGCCCCGATGAGGAGGGTGACTGGCGTGTTATTGTGCATTCGCCATTTGGTCGGCGTGTGCATGAGCCATGGGCCATGGCCATATCGCATCGCATCAGACAGCGCTACGGATTCGATGGCCAGATCTGCGCCGCCGACGACGGCATTGTCCTCCGATTGCCCGATGGCGTGAGCATGCAGGGTGATCTGCGGGAGTTGGTCGTTTTCGACCCGGATGATATTGTGCGTGACGTTGAAATGCAGGTTGGCGAATCGGTGCTGTTTGCCGCCAGATTCCGCGAATGCGCCGCCAGATCATTGTTCCTGCCCCGCAGGAGTCCGGGCAAACGCGTGCCGTTGTGGCAACAGCGACTGCGAGCCTCCCAATTGCTCGGCGCCGCCCGAACCCGGCGGAATTTCCCGCTCCTGCTGGAAACCGCACGCGAATGCCTGCAGGATGTGTACGACCTGCCGTCGTTGCGCGAGCTGATGGGTCGTCTCAACGATGGCGCAGTGGCGCTGAGCGTCGTTGAGACCAAGCAGCCGTCGCCGTTTGCCGAGAACCTGCTGTTCGGCTGCATGGGACAGGTGATGTACCAATACGACGTGCCGCAGGCCGAGCGCAGCGCGCAGCTGCTGTCGGTGGATCCACAGGCGTTGGAACGATTGCTCGGCTCCGACGATATGTCGCCGGTACTGGACGCTCAAGCCATCGATGAGGTTGAACGGCGGCTGGCGTCCCATACGTTCTGGAATGACCTGGCCTGTGACGATGTTGTGGGGCGCGTCACCCGGTATGCCAAAACGCACGGCCCGTTCTCGGCGGATGACGCAATCAGCGCATTGGGCTTTGATGCGGCCGCCGTTGTCCATACCCTGGATGATCTCGCATCCCGTGGTGATGTGCTGCATGGGCGTTTCACTCACGACGCTTCGACGGACCAGTGGATGCACGTCGAGGTGTTCCGCCGCATTCGCGCCCTGTCCCTCAGCAATGCGCGCAAGGCGATTCGCCCGGTAGGCCAAAACGTGTATCAGTCGTTTCTGCTGGATCGCCAGGGCGTCGGTTCGGTTGGCTCGGAACGCTATGAGGGGGCGGACGGTCTGCTGCGCGTCATCGAACAGCTGGAAGGCGTGGCGTTGTCGCTCGAGGTCTGGGAGACCAGTGTGTTTCCGGCGCGAGTCAGGGATTACCGGTCCGCGGATTTGGATGAGCTGCTGTCGGCCGGCGGAATCATCTGGGTTGGCGCTGGCAACGGCACCGGCAAAGTCGGCGAAGCTGGCACCATATCGTTCTATACCGCTGATTCGATCTGGCTGCGCGGCGATGACTCATCATGGCCGGCTTGCAAGGACGCGGGTACGGGGACTTTGCCGGATGTCATTCTCGATGTGATGGCATCCGGAGGCGCGTATCGGGCGGATCAGCTTGCCGACCGCGTTCGGCAACGATGGAACGAGATCGCCCCCGACGTGGACGAACGCACCGGTGAGATCGTGGCCAAAGCATGGTCAAACGGCCAATTCGAACAGGCCTTATGGTCATTGGTATGGCAGGGGGCCGTGACGAATAGCTCATTGTCGCCGGTCCGGGCACTGAATGGCGCGATTCGGGCTCCGCATACCTCAGCCGGCATGCGGCGGCGCTTGCGAGCCTACGGCCGATTCGATTCCGGACCTGCGCCAACCAGACCCGCGTCAATGGGTGGTCTGTGGATGGCCGTGTGCGGCAATCCGGCAAGTGCGGAGCAATTCGCCATTGCCCGTGTCGAAACCCTGTTGGACCGCTATGGCGTAATCGCACAGCCACTGATCGATCATGAGGGGATTCCCGGCGGATTCTCCGCACTGTACCCGGTGCTCAGACGCATGGAAGAGCATGGGCTGGTGGTTCGTGGCATGTTCGTGCAAGGTTTTGGCGCCGCACAGTTCGCAGCCAAGGACACTGTGGACGAGCTGCGTCGCTTTGCCTCTCGCTTTGCCGCTGATGACGGACGGCGTCAGGATCCGGTCGCGGTTTCCGCGCTTGATCCCGCCTCGCTTGCCGGTTCCGCGGTTGCATGGCCGCCATTGCCCGAAGGTGCCGCCAAACCGGCGCGTCGCGACGGCTCCATCGTGGTGTTCAAAGACGGCGCCCCGGCGGTTTTCGCCGCGCCCAAGGCCAGGCATCTGACGATCTGGGGTGATGACGCCGCTCCGGCGCTGCACGAGCTGGCATATACGTTGCAGCGCATTCCTACGGGATCCGTTACCATCGGCGATGTCAACGGCCGGCCCTGCGGCATTCGCAATCCCTGGACGCGCGCCCTGCACCAGGCCGGCTTCACTCCCACACCTCAAGGCATGACCCTGTATCGCTAGCCGTGTTCGACGAGATGGCACGCGGCTGGTATGTCTCCGCCATCTCTCGCCGTATCAGCGCCTTCGATACCGCAGAATGACATCAGCTGACTGTTGATGCCATGCAACGTCTCAGCTCACAAACGCGATCGGATTGGCCAGATCGGCGCCCGAACCGTCACGGCGCATATCCGGCTTGGGCAGCTCGACCGGAGTGCCGCCCTCGGTGGTCGCATGCAGCGGATATGCGCCCACCCACGCCAGCAGCACGGTATTCTGGCCTTTGAGAAAACGCTGGGATCGTACGCCTCCGGTGGCGCGTCCCTTGGTGGGGTACATCTCGAGCGGTGTGACTTTGGCCGCGCCATTGTCGGTTCCGGGCAAGGCGTCGGCGTCCCCCGCCACGGTCAGCACCACGGCTCCGGACGCACTGGTCAGACCATTGTCGCCTTCCTCGTAGGTCCAGGCGATCTTGCCGGAAGGAACGACGTTGAACGTCGCCACATGCTGGCCGACGGCGAGTTTGATGCCCGCCATGCCCGCGGCGGTGCGACCCTGCGGGCGTACATTCGAGGCCGCGAACGTCAGCAGCGACGAATCGGATGAAATGAATACCAACCGGTCGTCGTCGGCGGCGGGTGCCGCGAACATTACGGTGTCGCCGTCCTTCAGATCGATAACGGGCCAGGAATCCATCGTGGTCGGAGCTTCGCGGTTCCAACGCTTCACCACGCCGTTGCGCGTACCGATGGCCAGGGGGGCGGCGCCGGCGGCCATGGACACCGCGGTGACCACATGCTCGCCGGGGACGGCGTCCGTGTTTTCCGTCATGGTTATCAGCTCGTCGGCCTTTACGCCGCCGGCCGCCGACAGCACCGTCGAAGCGGCGATTGACGGCAGGTCGGCTACATGGGCCAGCACCAGACGTCCGGCCGACGTCACCAAACCGTAGATTGCACGCGTGGTGGTGGCGAAGATCGAAGTGATCGTATCCTCGGCGACGCGGCCGTCGGCGGCGGACCGTGAATTCCATACATCCATGGCGCTGGGCGTCGTCCGGGCGATCAGACCCGAGGCGCTCATCATCACCACGCACGGTTCGTCGGCCATCTGCAGCATCGCCGAAGCGACTTCGTCCTCGCCGGCCTTCTTTGCGGCTGCAGCGGCCGCCGCGGCATCGGCGGCGTCGGATACCGAACTGACGGCGCGGGCGGCCTCCAGCGCGGATGTGGGCACACCGGATTCGCCCTGTGCCTGAACGGGTGTGAGCGTACCCGTCTCATCGGCGTCGAGAATCACCGTGCGTCGGGGAGTACCCCATTTGCCGGCGGCCTCGTCCATTTCGGCAACGACCACGCGGTCCAGCTCTTCAGAGGAAGCCAGAATCGCGTCCAGCTGCTCGATCTGCCGTTTGAGATCGTCGCGTTCGGCTTCAAGCTCAACGCGACTCATCCTGGTCAGTCGGCGCAGGCGTAGATCGAGGATGTACTGCGCCTGGGTCTCGTCGAGGTCGAATACCGCCATCAAGCGGGTTTTGGCGCTATCCGCGTCATCCGAAGTGCGGATCACCTGAATGACCTCGTCGATGTCGATCAGGGCGAGCAACAGACCCTCGACCAGATGCAGCCGTTCCAGCGCCTTGTCCTTGCGGAACTCGCTGCGTCTGCGGACCACCGTGCGGCGATGGTCGATCCATACCGAGAGCAGTTCCTTCAGTCCCATGGTATGCGGGCGCCCGTCCACCAGCGCCACATTGTTGATGGAGAAATTGTCCTGCAGCGGCGTGTGCTTGAACAACTGGGCCAGCACGGCGTTGGGGTCGAACCCGGTTTTGATCTCTATGACCAGCCGGGTGCCGTTATGGCGGTCCGTCAAATCGATCGCGCCGGAGATCCCCTCGAGCTTGCGTGACTTCACGCCCTCCGAAATGCGTTCGAGGACGCGTTCGGGGCCAACCATGAACGGCAGTTCGGTAACGACGATGGCCTTTTTCCTGGCCGTGACGTTTTCGACATGCGTCGCCGAACGTGTGGTGAACACGCCTCGCCCGGTCTCATAGGCCTCGCGAATGCCGGTGCGGCCCACGATGATCCCGCCGCCGGGCAGGTCCGGACCGGGCACAAAGCGCATGAGCTCCTCAAGCGTGGCGTCGGGATGCGCCATCAGATATTTGGCGGCGTTGATGACCTCGCCGAGGTTGTGGGTCGGCATGTTCGTCGCCATGCCCACCGCAATGCCGGAACCGCCGTTGACCAGCAGGTTGGGGATGGCGCTGGGCAGCACAGTAGGCTCTTTGAGCTTGTTGTCGTAGTTGGGAACATAATCCACCGTGTCCTGGTCGATGTCGGCGTTCATGCCCAGGGCGGCCGGGGCGAGTCTGGCCTCGGTGTATCGGGAGGCCGCGGGCCCGTCATCCAGGGAACCGAAATTGCCGTGGCCGTCCACCAGCGGCAGTCTCATGGCGAAGGGCTGGGCAAGACGCACCATGGCTTCGTAAATGGCCGAATCCCCATGCGGATGCAGCTTGCCCATCACCTCGCCGACCACGCGGGCGGATTTCATATACGGTCGGTCGGGCGTCAGATTCATGGCGCCCATCTGGTACACGATGCGTCGCTGCACGGGCTTGAGACCGTCGCGGGCGTCCGGCAGCGCTCGCGCGTAAATCACCGAATACGCGTATTCGAGGAACGACTTGCTCATCTCCTCGTTCAGTGGCGTTTCGACGATGTGCTCCTTCACCGTACGCGGATCATAGGCCGGCGCGGCCGGTTTGCGATGCGTTGCCATACGTGCGACTCCCCGTTTCTTGACTCAAACTCGCCTATTTTACCGTGTCTTATGCCCAATGTCCCATTCGGGGATTCCGCGGAATCGGTCGAGCGCAACCGCCCCGTGCCGATTCGTCGGCGGTTTTCGCCGCTTTCGCGCGTTGGGTGCCGCCTTCACGGCTGCCAAGTGCTTGAATGGAATGCATGGGAATCGAAATGCCGGATATGAATGACCTGTTGCAGTTGACGTCGGACGTGAAGTATGGGGATGACGATTCCACCCGGGGCGGCGCCCGGCACCTATCGGCAGTGTTGCCGGCGCTGAGCTGCGCCATAGGGCATCCGGTTCCCACCGCGGTGCACCACGATCCCGCGGCATTGCAGCGGGCCCTGCATTTTCCCGATGCGAAATCCGCCATCGTGGTATTGGTCGACGGTTTGGGATTCTGGAATCTCGCCATGCGTCTCGGCCACGCGCCGTATCTGCGCTCGCTGATGAGCGATTCAGTGAACCAGCGGCCGATCGACACCTGCGTTCCCAGCACCACGGTCGCCGCCATGGGGGTGTTCGGCACCGGAACCTGCCCCGGGCTGACCGGCATGGCCGGCTATACGCAACGCAATACCGTGACCGGGGAGCTCAGCCAGCTTATCCAGTTCAAGCATGCGATCCCGCCTCATGATCTGCAGCGGCAGCCCACCGTGTTCGAGCTGCTGCAGGCTCGGCAGGTGCGCGCCACGAGTTCCGGATTGCCGAAATTCGCCGCATCGCCGCTGACCGAAGCCGCGCTGCGGGGCAGCGAGTATCTGGGCGGCACACTGCCGTCGGAGCGCATCAAGGCAGCATGCCGCGCGGCCCGGACGCCTGGTCTGACATATCTTTATATCCGCGATGCCGATAAGGTCGGTCATAACTACGGCTGGGACTCCGATCGGTGGATCGGCGCCTTTGAGCGGATCGACGCCCAGCTGGCCCAATTGCGCCGGATGGCGCCCAAGGGCACGCTCATCGTCATCGTCGCCGACCACGGCATGATCACCGCGGACCCCGGGCGGCGTATCGACATCGCCGACGAGCCGCAGTTGCGGCAGGGGGTGTCGATGGTCGGGGGTGAGCCGCGCTCGCTGATGCTGTACGCCGACGACGGCGTCGATCCCCGTGACATCGCGGCTCGGTGGCGGCGCCGGTTGGAGGATGCGGCCCGGGTGCGCCTCGTCGACGATGCCGTGTCGCAGGGCGTCTACGGGCCGGTTGATCCGAGGGTGAGGCCCATGCTGGGCGATGTGCTGGTTCAGGCCGCCGGCAGCGTCACGATAGTGGATTCGCGCATCCAGAATGAGAAGGCCACCCATCTGCCCAGTGTGCATGGCTCGCAAACCATGCTGGAGATGGAGATTCCCTGTCTGATCGACCAGGCCTGAGACGTCGGTCGGGTGGCCAGCCCGTTCTGGACGGTGCTTGGCTGATCGTCCTATTCGCCGGGACCTATTCGCCGAAGAGTATCTCGTCCCAGCTGGGCACCGCCGAGCGCCCCGACCGCTTTTTCTGCCCGTCGCCATGCGCACGGGTTGCGCCGGCGGAGGCGGTCGTCTGGGTTTGCTTGTCGGCAAAGGTCTTCGATGAGGCCGGCGCCGCAGCGGAGGCGGCCTCATCGTGCCGGGATGCCGTGTGATCCGCATCCGGCGATGCGGATCCGGCGGCGTCGGCGGACGTTCCGGCGTCGGCCGCAATGGTGTCGGTGTCGGTGATGCGCTTCTCGGCGTTTGGGTGGGCCGACGGTGTGCCGTAGAGCCAGTTGGTCAGCGGGCTGCCGCTTGCCGCGCCTCGGGTTCCCGTCGTGGTTGCCGCGGATTCAGCGGCGTCCGAGGCGGATGCGGTCGCAGCGGCGGGGGAGATGTCGGTGTCGGGCCGTTGGGACGAAGAGGCAGGGGAAGAGGGGCGGCTTGCCGCGGTTGGACGTCCGGATGCCATATCGTCCGACTGCTTTGCGAGAAAGGCGGATCCCGCCATGGTGTCGGTGGGCTCGCCGAGCAGTCGCTTGGCGGCAACATTCAGCGACACCACGGTGTTGTCGCGCATGTTCCATGACCAGTCGGCCCTGATGGTGCGTCCCGCGGCGTCGAATGCGGCCTGGATGCGCCACGGCTCATGATTCCGGCGCGTCGCCTTCCAGGTGATTTGGTCCATGCCGATGCGCGAGGTCTGCAGCGCCTCGGCGATGATCTCGGCATGCGACCGCGGGTTTTTGGCGCTTTTGCTGGTGGGCATCGACAGGAACTGGTCGATGGCGTATTTCTTCTCGGTCTCCACCGGGGCGGCGAAGCGACGCACCAGGGCCTGCGCCACATTGAACTGCTCCGCGATGTTCTCCGGGCTGACGCCGGCTCGGATCATTGACTGGATCCGGGAAATCGGCAGCGCGGACGAGGCCTGCGGCGATGGCGTGCCCATCAGCTCGCTTCTGACCTGCTTGGCCTCCAAAATGGCACGTTCCAGCTCGTCGTCGATACGGACGGTGAAATGCCTGTTCATCGCCTCGAACACCAAGTCACCGGCATCGCTGACATGGTCGAGACGCGCTAGGTTCAATGGTTCTTCACGCATGCTCTGCACCACTCCTCCAAGAAAAGTCCGTTAATTCTATTGTGCCGTACCGTGTCGCATTTTACGAGTATTTCAAATCGTGTATCCTATGGCGCAGTACAAGTCATGGTTATTTGGTATGCAAAGGAGGACACAATGGCGCAGGATTATGATTCGCCACGCAACAAGGATGAGGACGAGGAGTCGTTGCAGGCTCTGGGCAAGTCCGCGCAGAACTCGTCAAGCGATATCGACGACGATGAGAACGCCATCGCGGAGGACTACGAACTGCCGGGCGCCGACCTGAGCAACGAGGACGCTTCGGTCACCGTGATTCCGATGCAGGGCGACGAGTTCATCTGCTCGGAATGCTTTCTGGTGAAGCATCGCAGCCAGCTCGCCTACACCACTGACGACGGTCAGCCCGTCTGCGAGGAGTGTGCCGCCTGATATGGCAGTCGACGAGAGCTACAACGAGCCGGAAACCACCGAGGTGCTCGTCAAGGCGTTGCGTGACGATGCGGATGTCCGTCCGCGCTATGCGCATGCCGGCGACGCCGGTGCGGATCTGAAAACCGTCGAGGATTTCGAGCTTCGGCCATTCGAGCGAGCACTGGTGCCCACGGGCATCGCGATCGCATTGCCGGCCGGTTACGTGGCGCTGGTGCATCCGCGCAGCGGTCTGGCGGTCAAGCAGGGTGTGACCGTGCTGAACGCGCCCGGCACCATCGACGCCGGATACCGCGGAGAGATCAAGGTACCGCTCATTAATCTGGATCCGGAGCACACCGCGGTTTTCCGTAAGGGGGATCGGATCGCCCAGCTGGTGATCCAGCGATATGTGGAGGCATCCTTCATCGAGGCGCGGACGCTGCCCGGGTCGGATCGCGCCGAGCGAGGGTTTGGCTCGACGGGAGTGGCCGGCTGAGGGACCGGTTGACAGGTCGGCTGCGTTGGTTCGGCTGATGACAAGCGACGCGTCCGATTCCGCGATGGATGGCGTAGGATGGTAGCACCGAGAAGCGAGGAGGGAATGATGCCTGGCGATGTCGCAGGAGATATGAAAGCTGCCAAGCCCGAGGATTTCTCGTCTCGTGCCTTGGGATGTGAGATCAGTTCCGATCCGTTGAATCCGCTGCTGCCCATTTGGCGGGTATGCGAGGCCCACCATCCGGGGGAGGATCTGTCGATTCTGCGACGTGCCTATGCCCGTGCGGTGAAGCAGCACGCCCCGCAGCGCCGTAAATCCGGCGAACCCTACATCATTCATCCGCTGGCGGTTGCGCAGATTCTCGCCGATCTTGGCATGGGACCGGTTGTGGTGGCGGCCGGCCTGCTGCACGACACGGTGGAGGACACCGATTACACGCTTGACGAGTGCCGTCAGGAATTCGGCGATACCGTGGCGGGTTTGGTGGATGGGGTCACCAAGCTCTCGAAGATGGAATACGGCGATCTGGCCCAGGCCGAAACCATTCGCAAGATGGTGGTGGCCATGAGCCGCGATGTGCGTGTTTTGGTGGTCAAGCTGGCCGATCGAGTGCACAACGCCAGAACCTGGCGGTATGTGAAGGCGTCCAATGCGCAGCGCAAGGCGCGCGAAACGCTGGACGTATACGCGCCGCTGGCGAATCGGCTCGGCATGAACGCCATTAAAACCGAGCTTGAGGAATTGAGCTTCAAAGTGCTCTATCCCAAGATCTACAACGAAATCGTGGTGCTGGTGGCACGTCGCGCGGGCCAGCGCGAGGTGTATCTGAAGCAGATTCTGGCCGAGATCAACGAGGATCTCGACGCGCAGGGCATCAAGGGGTATGTGACCGGCCGCCCGAAGGACTATTTCTCCATTTATCAGAAGATGATCGTGCGTGGTCATGATTTCGCCAATATCTATGATCTGGTCGGCGTGCGCATCATCGTCGACACGATTCAGGACTGCTATGCGGCCCTTGGCGCGGTGCATGCCCGCTGGAATCCGGTTCCGGGCAGGTTCAAGGACTACATTGCGATGCCCAAGCTCAACATGTACCAGTCCCTGCACACCACCGTGGTGGGTCCCGGCGGCAAACCCGTGGAAATCCAGATCCGCACCTGGGATATGCATCGTCGCGCCGAATTCGGCATCGCGGCGCATTGGAAGTACAAGGAGAACGGTCAGGCGGGCCGTGCGCTGAGCGCCCCCGACAAGGCGGATCGGCAGCGTGAGCATCAGGAGCCGAGCGAGGCCGACAATCTCAAGTGGATTCAGCAGCTTGCCGACTGGACGTCGGAGACCCCGGACTCCAACGAGTTCTTGGGGTCGCTGAAGGAGGATCTCGGGTCAGCCGAGGTGTATGTGTTCACGCCGAAGGGCAAGATCGTCTCGCTGCCCGCCGACGCCACGCCGATCGACTTCGCCTATGCGGTGCACACCGAGGTCGGCCACCGTACCATGGGCGCGCGCGTCAATGGTCGTCTGGTGCCGCTCGACACCAAGCTGGAGAACGGGGACACCGTTGAGGTGCTCACCTCCAAATCCGACAACGCCGGTCCTTCGCGTGACTGGCTGAGCTTCGTCAAAAGTCCGAAGGCCCGCAACAAGATTCGCCAATGGTTCTCCAAGGAGCGTCGCAGCGAGGCCATCGAGGAGGGGCGTGACGAGCTGACCCGCGCGATGCGCAAGCGCAATCTGCCCATCACCACGCTGCTGACTCCCGAGGCTTTGGTCGGCATTGCCTATGAGCTGAATTTTGCGAACGGCGACGCCGTGTTCGCCGCGATCGGTGATGGGCAGATCTCCACGCAGAACGTCATTTCACGACTGGTGAAGGACGCCGGCGCCGATGAGGTGGATGCCGAGGTCGAACAGGAGGCCCTTCCACTCAGGCAGGTTGAACGCACCAAAACCACCACGAGTTCGTTGGGCATCTCCGTAAAGGGCGTGGGCGATGTGTGGGTCAAGTTGGCCCGCTGCTGCACGCCGGTGCCCGGCGACGACATCATCGGCTTCATCACGCGTAATCAGGGCGTCTCGGTGCATCGTACCGATTGTCAGAACATGATCGACCTGAAGAGGCGTCAACCCGAGCGTGTGGTGGATGTCGCCTGGACCAACACCAAGGGCAGCTTCATGGTCAAGATCCAGGTCGAGGCGCTTGACCGTCCCCATCTGCTGTCCGATGTGACCAAGGTGCTTTCCGATCATGGCGTGAATATCATTTCGGGCACCATCGCCACCGGACGTGATCGCGTGGCCACCAGCCAGTTCACCTTTGAGATGGCGGATCCGCAGCATCTGAACACCCTCCTGTCCGCGGTGCGCAAGGTCGAAGCGGTGTTCGACGTGTATCGCATCACCGGAACCAAAGACTCCACCGAGCCGCGCCTGCGTCAGATGAGGTAGGGGGGCAGGCGTCGGAACGGGATTCTTCGCTTGGTTTGGGCGTGGTCCATCGTCCGCCTATGCAACCCATCGAGAATACGGCGAGGGGCGCCATCCACGGGAATGGCGCCCCTCGCGCTTCTTGTCCGTAGCCGAAGAAGCTTACTTGATGGCGTTCAGCCACTGCTCCTTGGTGGCCTTCTCGGCTTCAAGCGCGGCCTTCTTCTTCGGATCCGACTCGGCGGCGATCTTCTGATCCAGTTCCGCGAGCTGGGCGTTGAGCTGGACCTCGAAGCTGGACTTGCGTGCGTCGGTTTCCGGATCGTGCTGCGTCCACACGGCGTCCTCCACGGCCTTGATGGCCTGGTCGACGGCGTCCAGACGGCCTTCGATGCGACGAACCTCATCGCGCGGGACGTAACCGATCTGGTCCCATTCCTCCTGGATGTCGGCCAGGGCTTCGCGGGCCTTCTTGGCCTCCGCTTCGGTGCTGACCGGCAGCAGGGCCTCGGCCTTGGTCAGCAGTTCGAGCTTTTTGGCCAGGTTCTCCTTTTCGTCGGACAAAGTCTGATCGCGATCCGCCTGGCGCGCGGCGAAGAATACGTCCGCCGCCTCGCGGAAGCTCGCCCACAGCGCATCGTCCTCGGCGCGTCCGGCGCGGCCCGCGGCCTTCCAGCGATTCATCAGATCGTTGAATTTGCGGGAGGTCTCGCCCCAGGCGGTGGAATCCTTCAGCTCCTGGGCCTCCTTGACGATGGCTTCCTTGGCGGCCTTGGCGCGCTGCTGCTCGGCGTCGCGCTCCTGGGCCCATTTGCGGCGGCTGCGGCTGAACTCCGAGCGGGCCGCGGAGAACCGGCTCCACAGCGCATCCGCATCGGCCTTGTCAATGCGGACGGAGGTGCGCTGATGCTGCTGCCACTGATCGAACAGCGAGCGGAACTTGTCGCCGGTGGAACGCCAATTCGTCTTGTCCCCGAGGGATGCGGCCAGCGCCTCGGCCTTCTCCACGATCTTGGTGCGTTCGGCGACTGCCTTGGCGACGGCGGCCTTGCGCGCCGTGGCGATCTCGGTCTTCTTGGCGGCGCCGGCGGCGGAAAGCTCCTCGAACTTGGCCTTGAGGGCGGCGATATCGCCGACGACCGGCGGTTCGGTGATCTCCTGGCCCAGGGTCTGCAGCGATTCGTCGATCTCACGGGGCTTGATGTTCGAGGACTTCAGACGGGTCTCCAGCAGGTCGAGCTTGGCCCGGAGATCGAGGTACCGGCGTGCGTACAGATCCAGCGCCTCCTCGACGGTGGCGTTGGGGAACTGGCCCACTTCGCGTTCCGCGTCGCCCTCCTTGACGAATACGGAACCCTTCTCGTCCACGCGGCCGAAGGCGGCGGCCGCCTTGACATCCGCGTCGGTGTAGGTGGCGGTGGCCGCCGGGGCCTTCTTGTGACCCTTGTGGGCGAAGGCCGCGGGGGAGGGGGCATGAGGTTTGGCCGCGGAGGGTTTCACACTTGCGGGGGAGACGGTGGCGGAAGCTGACGCAGCCGATTCTGCAACGGCGGGCGTCGCTGCCTCGGCGTTGGCATTGGTGGTGGATTCGGGGGTGGTCACTGTTTCGTCGGCCATGGGTCAGCTCCTTATAAGCTGTCGGGGGGTAGATGTCGTATTGCGGTGGGCGCGGAGACGCTTTGTCGCAACGTCACCTATTATAAGGACTCGTGGCTAAAGGTGCATCATTATCAGGATTTCCCGAGTGGCTTCCGTCCGAGCGTGTCGTGGAGCAGCGTGTCATCGACACGTTGCGTCACGTTTTCGAGCTCAACGGATTCCTCGGCATAGAGACTCGTGCGGTGGAACCGGGTTCCAGCCTGCTGAAAAAAGGCGAGACCAGCAAGGAGATCTACCTGCTGTCCCGTCTGCAGGAGGTGACCGCCGGCAAGGAGAACACCACCCCGATTGAGGATCGTCTCGGATTGCATTTCGATCTGACGGTTCCGTTGAGCAGGTACGTGGTCGAGAATTCGGGGGCTCTGGCGTTCCCGTTCAAGCGATGGCAGATCCAGAAGGTCTGGCGTGGCGAGCGTCCGCAGGAGGGCCGCTACCGCGAATTCGTGCAGGCCGACATCGATGTGATCGGCAATGGCGATCTGCCCGACCACTATGAGGTCGAGCTGCCGTTGGTGATGGTGTCCGCGCTGGAGCGGCTGCGTGCGTTCGGCCTGCCCAAGGCGACCGTCCACGCGAACAACCGCAAACTGTCCGAGGGGTTTTATCGTGGCCTCGGATTAAGCGACATCGAAGGTGTGTTGCGCGAAATCGACAAGCTTGACAAAATCGGTGCCGATGAAGTGGCGAGACTGCTCACCGAAACATGCGGCGCCACCGAGTCGCAGGCCCGCGCCTGCCTTGAGCTGGCCGAACTGACCGCGGCCGACGGCGCCGAGCTGTCGAAGAAGTTCGACGAGCTGTGCGTCAGGCATGGCATCGCAACGGACACGGAGTCCAGCGACGCCTATGCGTTGGCCAGGCAGGGACTGGACACGCTGGCGATGATCGTGGACGAGGCCGCCGCGATCCGCCCAGGCTCGGTGATCGCCGATCTCAAGATCGCCCGGGGCCTTGACTACTACACCGGTTCCGTCTACGAGACCTTCCTTGACGGGGCCGCCTCGCTCGGCTCCATCTGCTCCGGCGGCCGCTATGACAATCTGGCGTCCCAGGGCAACCGCAAGTATCCGGGTGTGGGGCTGTCGATCGGTCTGTCCCGTCTGGTCAGCTACATGCTGCATACCGCCGGTGCGCGCGCCAGCCGCGTCAGCCCGGCCGCCGTGATGGTGGCGGTGTGGAACGAGGAGGAGCGCGCGGCGTCGAATCTCATCGCGCAGCAGCTGCGTTCCCGCGGCATCGCCGCCGACGTAGCCCCCACGGCCGCCAAGCTCGGCAAGCAGATCAAATACGCCGATAAACTCGGCATTCCGTACGTGTGGTTCCCCGGTCAGGAGGGTGCCGGCGATGAGGTGAAGAACATCGTCACCGGTGATCAGGCGCCGGCCGATGCCACGTCGTGGCAGCCCGATACTGTGGTTGCCCAGCAAACGGTCGTCATTGACCGGTAACAGCCCAAGCAATCCCACAAGGTATCAAAGGGGAAAAGATATGAGCCAGACGGCTTATAGAACACATCATGCCACTGAGGTGACCGAAGCTCTCGTGGGCCAAAGCGTCACCCTCGCCGGTTGGGTGGATCGTCGTCGCGATCACGGCGGCGTCGCCTTCATCGATCTTCGCGATTCGACCGGTTTGGTGCAGGTCGTTATCTACGATGAGGAAATGGCCCGTCCGCTGCGCTCCGAGTTTGTGATCCAGGTCACCGGTGAGGTGCGTCTGCGCCCGGATGGCAACGAGAACACGCATCTCGCCACCGGCAAGATCGAAGTTGTGGCCAAAACCATTGAGATTCTCTCCAAGTCCGACGCCCTGCCGTTCCAGGTGTCCACCGCGCTCGAGAACGAGTCCGAGAACAAGCTGCCCGGCGAGGATGTGCGTCTCAAGTACCGCTACCTTGATCTGCGTCGTCCGTCGATGCAGCGCAACCTGAAACTGCGCTCCGACGTGACCCGCGCGGCCCGCCGCGCTTTGGACGAGATGGACTTCACCGAAGTCGAGACCCCGACCTTCATCAAGTCCACGCCCGAGGGAGCCCGCGACTTCGTGGTGCCGGCCCGCTTGGTTCCCGGCTCCTGGTACGCGTTGCCGCAGTCCCCGCAGTTGCTCAAGCAGCTGCTGATGGTTTCCGGCGTGGAACGCTACTATCAGCTGGCCCGCTGCTATCGCGACGAGGACTTCCGCGCCGACCGCCAGCCCGAGTTCACGCAGCTTGATATGGAAATGGCGTACGTGGATCAGGAAGACGTGATGGCGATGGCCGAGAAGGTCATCAAGGCCATTTGGGAAGCCGCCGGCTATGGCGATCAGGTTACGCTGCCGCTGCCGCGCATCACCTGGCAGGAAGCCATGGACAAGTATGGATCCGACAAGCCGGATCTGCGGTTCGGCAACCCGATTGTGGAACTGACCGACTACTTCAAGAACACCCCGTTCCGTGTGTTCCAGGCGCCGTACGTCGGTGCGGTGCGTTTTGAGGGCGGCGCCGACACCCCGCGTCGCCAGTTCGACGCCTGGCAGGAGTGGGCCAAGCAGCGTGGCGCCAAGGGGCTCGCCTATGTGCAGTTCCTGGCCGACGGCACGCTGAAGGGCCCGGTGGCCAAGAACCTGTCGGAAGAGGAGCGCAACGGCCTGATGGAAGCCGTGGGTGCCAAGCCCGGTGACGCCGTGTTCTTCGGCGCCGGCCGCCGCGAGTCCTCCCAGCTGCTGCTGGGAGCGGTGCGTGTGGAGCTGGCTCGGCGCGCGGGGCTGCTTGACCCGAAGAAGTTCGCCTTCACCTGGGTGGTGGACTTCCCGCTGTTCAAGCCCACCGACGATCCCGACGACGACGACTACTCGATTTCCCATTCCAAGTGGACTTCGATGCATCACCCCTTCACCATGCCGAGCAAGGATTGGATCGACAAGTTCGACAAGGATCCCGAGCACGCCATGTCCGACTCCTACGACATCGTCTGCAACGGTGAGGAGATGGGTGGCGGCTCCGTGCGTATCCACCGCGACGACATTCAGGATCGCGTGCTCAATGTGCTGGGCATTTCGTCCGAGGAAGCCCAGGAGAAGTTCGGATTCCTGCTCGAGGCCTTCAAGTACGGTGCTCCGCCTCATGCGGGCATCGCCCTTGGATGGGATCGTACCGTGTCGATTCTGGCTGGTGCCGATTCCATTCGCGACGTCATCGCCTTCCCGAAGGCCGGCGGCGGCCGTGACCCGCTGACCGGCGCTCCGGCCCCCATCTCCGACGAACAGCGCGCCGAAACCGGCGTCGACTATGATCCGGATGACGACGAGGACTGAGTCAGCCGTCTTGGGCCGCTGATGTCAATTCGATGATGTTGAGCCTTGTTCCACGCAATTGCGGAACGGGGCTCAACGTTTTTCGATGCCGCTTACGGGGATTATGAGGTTCGCGATTGTCTGGAGGTGGAATGGCTGAAATAGCCATTGGGGTGGTGGACAATGATCGTTTCGCACTCCAACTCCTTGCGCAGACGCCAGAACAGGTGACGGCTGATTGTCGCATGCTGTGGGCTGTGGGCACAGGTGCCCATGCCGTCCAACATTGTTCGTGCGGTACGCATACTTGTCCCGATGTGCTGCTTCTCGATATGTCATAACCGATATGAAAGGTACTGATATATCCGGATGCATATTCGCTTATTCATGATTTCCCTTTTCTGATTGGATGCTCGTTCATATCGCACCATGCGGCCGGAGCCTCTGGCAGGCGAGATACAGGAATCCTTCATGTATCGCAAGGCGTTGTCTCTCCTTGTCTTCACGTAGTTTGATGATGAACCCGATGGCCTTCCCGGTACAGTGGCATACTGCCGGGTGGCGGAAGAACGGAGGAGGGAGCGCGGGACATGGCCTCGATGGTGACATTGGCGGCATTCTGCATTGTGCTCTGCGTGTTCGTTGTGCTGCAGTGGCCGATCATGCTCGCCCTGGCCATTGGCCTGGGGTTGTTCCTGCTGCATGGGTTGCTGACCGGGCACAAGCTGCCCATCATGGTGCGGTCGGGTTGGAAAACCTGCCGCTCCGTATTGCCGATCATCGTCACCTTCATGCTCATCGGCATGCTGACCGCGTCATGGCGTGCAAGCGGCACCGTGCCGTTCCTGGTGTCGTATGCCTCCAGTGCGATTGCCTCCCCGCAGGTTGTGGTGCCGTTGGTGTTCGTATGCAATGCGCTGATGTCGATGCTCACGGGTTCGGCGTTTGCCACGGCGGCGACTATGGGCGTGATCACCGTGACGCTTGCGGTGTCCGTTGGCGCGAGTCCGATGCTGGTCGGCGGGGCCATGCTGTCCGGCGCGTATTTTGGCGACCGCTGCTCGCCGATGTCGACCAGTGCGCTGCTGGTCGCCACGCTGACCGGCACCAAGGTGTTTGACAATCTGAGGAATATGGCGCGCTCATGTGCCATACCGACGGTGATTTCACTGGTCGCGTTCGGCATATGGGGATGGTGTGACGCGCACAGGGGCGTCGCCGCGGACGGTTCATCCGTTCATGCCCTTGACGTTGCGGGGCTGTTCGGCGGCGTGTTCGATCTGCGCTGGTGGACCGTGCTGCCGGCGTTGCTGGTGGTTGCGCTTGCCTGCTGCCGTCTCGACGTGCGCATGCTGATGGCGGCCGGATGCCTGGCCTCTTTGCCGTTGTGCCTTGCAGTGCAGCATATGGGCTGGATGGAGATGCTCTCGACGCTGGTGTTCGGCTATCGGTGCCCGGATGCACGCGTCGGGGCGCTGATCGACGGCGGCGGCATCCTGTCGATGCTCAATGTGACGGGTATCGTGCTGCTGTCGTCCTCCTATTCCGGGATTTTCGCCGAAACGGGTTTGCTGATCGGCGTCAGGTCCCTGGTCCAGGCGATGGGGAGACGAATCGGGGTTTTCGGCGCGACGCTGGCGACGTCATTGGCCGCTGCCGCGGTGGCCTGCAATCAGACGCTGGGCATTATGCTGACGCGGCAGCTGTGCCGGGGCCTGACGGATGACAACAGCGCCGAAGCCTTGAATTTGGAGGATTCCGCCGTGGTGGTGTCGTCGCTGGTGCCTTGGGCCATCGCCTGTTCGGTGCCGCTGTCGACGGTCGGAGCCCCCACGTTGTCGGTCTGCGCCGCGTGTTTTCTGTATGTGCTGCCGCTTTGGCATTGGCTTTCCTCGACCGTGCGAGGAGAGCGTGCATCCGGGGCGGTGCGCCGCCCTGTCGCCGGTCATAATGAAAGACGATAACTCAGGCGAAGTGTTGAGCGGCAAGGGCTCCTATTGTGGTCCGCGATGGCATTCGACACCGATGGGGAGGTTCGGCATGGGATTGGAAATCCTGGATTGGCATGACGGGGCGCATTTGGCGAAACCGGTGTTCGATCGTTTGAACGATTTGATCGCAGGCGGTGTGCCGGAGTCCAAGATCTTGGGCGTGACGCTGAACACCGACGAGGAATCCGACACCGATGTGTGGTGCCCGGCATATGACATTCCCTTTGGAATCACCGGCAATGTGGTGGTGGTCCATACGCATAAGACACGCAAGGCCCCACCGCAGTTCGCGGCGGCGTTCGTCACCGCCGACACGCGGGCCGATCTCAATGGCGTGGTCAAGCACACGTTGGAGGTGTCCAAGGTGAGCTTCGCGCCGATTGACGCCGCCGTCGAGGCAACGGGCATGGAATCCGGCGGCATGGCTCCCATCGGTTTGCCGTCCGGATGGCCGTTGCTTGTGGATGCGCATATCGTGAAGCTTCCGAAACTGTATCTGGGATCCGGTATACGACCGTCCAAGCTTGTGGTGGACGGCTCGATCTTCGAGGATCTTCCCGGTGTGCAATTGGTGGAGGGGCTTGGCAAGCCGCGTCATTGAGTCGGGTCGTCGCGGATTGTTTGCCGTCCGTGCAGACTGGCGTGGCGATGCGGACACGTTGGGTTTCTAAGGTGGCGGAAGGTGACCGTGTGGTTGCCGCTCGCATGTAAGAAGAGGGACTCATGAAGCAAGCCATAGGAAGGCGCATACTGGCGTCGCTGGTTGCCGCGGCCACGCTGGGATCCGTGGCTGCCGTCGGCGCCGTCACCGCCGTCGCGCAGGAAAACCAGCCGGTCAAAGGTTCGAGCGTCGTCATCAACGAGGTGTTCGCCGGCAATACCAAGGAGTCGGGCGACGCTCTCGAGACCCGAGACGACTGGGTGGAGCTGAAGAACACCGGCAAAAACCCTGTGGATGTCAAAGGATGGGGCATCTACGACGAAAAGCAGAAAAAGCACTTCACCATTGGGGTTGACAAGGAGATCAACACCGATACGGTGATTCCCGCCGGCGGCTATCTGGTGGCGTATATCGATTATGCGACCGCCGATCCGGGGCTGGGATCCGATGCCGATTCGGTCTATCTGACATCCGCCGCCGGCGACAAATATGACGCCTCCGCCGAGGTGGACTCCACCAGCTGGGACGCCAAGGCGCTTGGCGGTGGCGAGATGACCACCAAGCAGTCGTGGTCCCGTGCGGACGACGGCTCGTTCAAACTGTCGAACCACCCCACTCCGGGCGTGGCCAACGACTTTACGACAAACGACTTTGCGACAACCGGGGAGTCGGGCGCCGCCACCAAGCCCGGTCAGTCGGATGCCAAGCCGATGGAAGTGGGCGACTGGCCTGGTCTGGACACTGTGACCGCGATTGACGCCGCAGGCGAGTTCGGCGCCAGCGGACAGGAGGGTGACCATACCGACGGCAATCTTTCGGGATTGGTATACGACACCGCCAACAACGTGCTCTGGGCGGCCGACAATGACCTGAATCCCACGCTTGGCAATACCGAGGACAAAGGTCCCGGATCCATCAACAAATTCGTGAAGAACGAGCAGGGCGCATGGGTGCAGGATCCCTCCGACGGATGGACCTTCACCTCATCCGACGGGGTCGTCAAAGGCGGCAAGCAGCTGCATTTCAAGGACGGCAAGGGCGGCGTGGACTCCGAGGGCATCACCGTCATCAACGGCGACGCCTCGCAGGGCGTGTTCATCGGCGCCGAACGCGACAATGAGCACAAGAAGACGCCCCGCCCGTCCATTCTGCGATACAACGTCGCTTCTCGCAGTGCCGACATCAACGGCGATGGCGCGGAGGACCTCACCGCCACCAACGAATGGGACCTGACGGATGCGCTCAAGGAAGCCGGCGTGACGCTTGAGAAGGGCGGCGACGCCAATCTTGGCGTCGAAGGTCTTGCATATGTGCCGAACAAGGTGCTGGAGTCCAAGGGCTTCAAGGACAAATCCGGCAATGTCTACGACTCGGCGAAGTATTCCAATTCGTACGATGGCCTGTTCATCGCGGCGTTGGAGAAAACCGGCCATCTCTACGCCCTTGCGCTGAGCACCAAGGGGAATGTGGACACGGTTCAGCTCGTCAAGGACATCGCCATTCCCGAGGCCGCCGTCAAGTCCGGCTACACGCTGAGCGTGGATGTGTTGTATGACGCCGAAAGCGGCAAGCTGGAAACGATCTGCGACAACTCCTGCGGCGCATCCGAGCCCTCCGGCACCGCCAAGGTCGCTACATGGGATGTGGACAAGGCCACCGGTGAATTCACCATCGAGAACATCGTGAAGGCTCCCGGCGAAACGGTTTCCGAGAACACCGAGGGATACGCCGTCTCGCCGAACAGCGCCTGCCAGACGAATGTGTCCGGCGCGTCGGACGCGTCCAAGGCATATAAACCCGTGTTCTTTGCGGATGATGGAGTGACCAACGGCCACTCGCTCCGCCAGGGTTGGTTGGCCTGCGATGGCGGAGCGACTCCGCCGACCGAGGATTCCACCGATGTCACCTTGTTCGGCATCACCGATTTCCACGGCCATATCGAAAATGGCGCATATCTTGCCACTGCGCTCAAGCAGACCGAAGCGAAGAATCCGAACACCCTCTTCGTCGGGGCCGGTGATCTGGTGGGGGCGTCCGCCTATGCGTCGTCCATCCAGAAGGATGTGCCGGCCACCGATCAGCTCAAGGCGATGGGACTGGAGGTCTCCGCGGTCGGAAATCATGAATTCGACCAGGGCGCGGACGACTTGGTGAATCGCATCGTCCCGCAGATCGCTCCGGGCCAGTATGTGGTGGCGAACGTCACCGGTGGCGCGCTGGAAGGCAAGATCCAACCGTATGTCATTGAAGAGGTGGGCGGCAAGAAGGTCGCTTTCATCGGCGGTGTGTTCGAAAGCCTGCTAAGCTCGGTTTCGCCGGCCGGTATGAAGGGCATTACCGTCACCGATCCGGTGAAGGCCATCAATCAGTATGCCGACCAGTTGTCGGATGGGAGCGAAGCCAATGGCGAGGCCGATGCGGTCGTGGCATTGGTGCATGGCGACGCCGATGATCTGAAAGGTTTGGACGCCAATGTGGATGCGGCCTTTGCCGGTCACACCCATCTCAAAAAGCAGACCACCACCGATGCCGGCGCGCCCGTGCTGCAGGCCGCCAGTTACGGCGAGGCGTTCGCCACGGTGGATCTGAAGATCGAGGGTTCCGGCGCGCAAGCCAAGGTGACGGCCGTTGATCCGAAGGTGAACGACGTGTTCGCAGCCGATGGAACCACTCCGTTATACGAGGCTGACGCCGCCGTCAAGAAGATCGATGACGATGCCCAGGCCAAGGCCAAGGAGATCGGCAAGAAGCAGGTCGGCACCATCGACGCCGATTCCACGTTCAACCGCGGATCCGACAAGGTTGGTGATCTGACCGGTCGCGGCAATAACCGTGGTGTGGAATCCACCCTCGGGGACATGGAGGGTGGCGCCGCGCTGTGGGCGGCCAACTATTCGCTCGGTGACGGTGCGGCGGATATCGGTGTGATCAACGCCGGTGGTTTGCGTGCCGATCTCGATGCGAACAACGACAAGGTCATCACCTATCAGGAGGCGCATGACGTATTGCCGTTCGGCAACACCAACGCGGTGGTGACGCTCACCGGCAAGCAGCTCAAAACCCTGTTCGAGCAGCAGTGGCAGCCAGCCGGGGCGCAGCGCCCGGTGCTGTGGCTCGGTGTCTCCAGCAACGTCAGCTACCAGTACACCACCGACGAGGAAACCGTGGACGGCGTGGTTGTTCCGCGCGGGCATGTGTTCAACCTCGCGGTCAACGGCAAGCAGGTCGCCGACGATGCCACGTACAAGGTGGCCGGTAACTCGTTCCTGCTTTCCGGCGGCGACAACTTCACCGTTTTCCAACAGGGAACCGGCTATGTTGATACCGGCTTCGTGGATCTTGACGGATTTGTCGAGTATCTCAAGGCGAATCCGGGGCTCAAGGCCAACCGCAGCCGTCTGTCGGCCGGCTTTGCGAATGTAAAGCTCAACGGGGACGTCCTGAGCTTCGATGTGAACGGATTGTCCTACACCACCGATGAGACCAAGCCCATCGCGTTGGATCTGCACGTCAACGGCGTGGACTTCGGTGTCACTGAGGGCGTGAACGCCAGCAATTACGGTGAGGCGACGAATCAGCCCGGTGCAGGCTGGGTGACGGTTTCCAAGACCATGAGCGCTGACGAGAAGGCCAAGCTGATCGGAGCGGATGGCAAGGTGATGTGGAATACCGCCGAAGTCAAGCCGCTGTATACCGAGGCCGAGGTGCAGGCCGCCAAGGACGCTCGTCAGCACACCGACAATGCCGGTAACGCTGGTAACGCGGGCAGTGCGGGTAACGCCGGTAATGCGGGCAATGCCGGCAGCACCGCTGATGCCAAGACGGCTGATCTGGCTGCCACCGGTGCGGATGTCGTCCTGATCGCTGCAGTGCTGGCGTCGCTGGCGATTGCGGGATTCGTGGCGATGGTCCGCAGGCATCTTGGCTGATGGAGACGGATCCGGAAGCATCGGGTTGATGTCGGACAAGACTCAATCCGACTAGCCGGAGCGTCAGCGGGTCGACAGGGTCTGATGGAACAACCGGATTGCATGCAATCCCGCCGGTTCCATCAGGCCCTATCCGCATCTACACTGGTGTCCATGGTCAAAGACGATGATGTGCATGACGCAAACGATGGCGTTCGACCGGCAACGACGCCTCGGGATATTGACAAGGCGTTGGATCGCGCCGAAAAGGGATTGACACGGCTGGACGCTATGCATGAGGTCGGGTCGCATGCCAGCGGGCATGAACGACTGAAGCAGGCGGCGGCATCCAGTGCACTGCTGAGTTCCGTATGGCGGCAACCCCCGGCGCAACGGTTGCGTTTCAACCCGTTGCCTACCACGGAAACCACCCATGGTTTGATGCCATGGACCTTGCGAACCGTTCATGGCGATGAGACGCCGGCGTTTCACGGCGATAAGCGCGACGGCCTCCGTTTTGTCGATATCAGCTCCACGGAGATCTCGCTCTACCAACAGCTGCTCTACGCCAATGGCGCACGATCGGCGACTTCGACATCCGCGGCTGAAGAAGGTGCCGTCGACCCCTCAAACCGCTGTATTCTCCTGGTGCTGCAGGGCATGGATTCATCCGGCAAAGGCGGCATCGTCAAGCATGTGTTCCGCCAGGGCAATCCGATGGGCATTCACTACCATGGTTTTGGCGCGCCGTCCGAAGAGGAGCTCGCGCATGATTTTCTCTGGCGCATTCGGCGGGAGTTGCCCAAACCCGGATGGATCGCCATCTTCGATCGCTCGCATTATGAGGACGTGGTGATGCCGCAGGTGTGGGACACGGCGTCGCAGGAAACGATTCGCGAACGATATGAGCGGATCAATGCCTTTGAAGCCGATCTGGCTCACAGCGGTTGCGTCATCATCAAGATTTTCCTGACCATCAGCAAGGACGAGCAGCGAAGGCATTTCCTTGCGCGTCTTGAGGATCCCACCAAGCGTTGGAAATTCGCCATGAGCGATTTGGAAGCGCGGGATCGCTGGGAGGACTATATGGCCGTGTGGCAGCGGACCTTCGGGCTGACGTCCACGTCGGCGGCGCCCTGGTACGTCATACCGGCCGATAACCGATGGTATTCGAGGGCCGTGGTGTCCGAGTTGCTGCGGACCACGTTGGCGGGGCTTCAATTGCAGTGGCCGCCGCTGGCCGCCGATGTCGATCTCGATGAGGCGAAGCGGCGGTTGCGGGCCGAATAGGTTGACGGTGGCTCGCAACCGCATAAATATAAGTCGGCTTCGCGCCGCCAAGGCCCGCAGCGCCGTGTCAGACGGCGTCGACAGCATAGTCCACGAACACCACTTCGCCGGACTCCTGCGTGGCGTCCAGGTCGACGGAACCGGTGATGGCCCAGTCGTTGTCGCCATCCGAATCGCAGATGATCTGACGGACCTTCCAGATGTGCTCCTTGTCTTCCAGCGAGTTGTCCAATATGAACCATTCGCCGCCGCGCGCCTTGGCGTCGGTGTTGACGTACTCGTGCTCGTCGTAGAAGTCGTCGAGCGCATCCTCCCATTCGTGCACGCCGTAGCCCCAGTCCTTGTCGAGGGCGCCAAGCTCCTCGGGCCGATCGAGATCCATCAGCTGCACCCGGCGGAACATGGCGTTGCGCACCAGTATGGTGAGACCGCGGCGGTCCTCCACCACCGTATCGCGCTTGCCGGGGGCGGCGAGATTGGCCGCATCCTCCGCCACGGCATCCGAAGCGCCGCCCGCGTTCTCCCACTCGTCCACCAGGCTGGAGTCGATGGAACGCACCAGCACGCGCAGCCACGCGATGATGTCGTCAAGCTGGTCGTCGCGCTTTTCGGGCGGAACCGTGCGGGCGAGCGAACGGTATGCGTCCGATAGGTAGCGCAGCAGCGTGCCCTCGGAGCGGGCGATGTTGTAGCGCGCAATGTACCCGGTGAAATCGGAGGCGGTTTCGACCATGTCGCGCACCACTGATTTTGGGGAGAGCCAGTAGTCGTTGGCCCACGGCACGTCGTGCCGGTATTGCGTGAACGCCGCGTCGAGCATGTCCTCCAACGGCTTGGGATAGGTGATCTCCGCCAGACGATCCATGCGCTCGTCGTAATCGAGTCCGTCGGCCTTCATGTCGGCCATGGCCCGGTCCTTGGCGGCGCGCTCCTGCGCCCGCAGCACCTGCTTGGGGTCCTCCAGGGTCGCCTCGACCATCGAGATCACGTCCAGCGCATAGGTGGGGGATTCCGGATCAAGCAGCTCCAGGGCGGCCAGCAGGAAGGGGGACAGCGGCTGGTCGAGTGCGAAATCGTCCGGCATATCCATCGTCATGTAGTAGTTCTTGCCGCCGTCGTCGCGGTCCTCGGCCTCGATGACCTCAGTGTCGAACAACGTCTGGAATATTTCGTCCGCCCGCTGGTGCAGATGCTCTTTCCGATCCGGGGTCTGCGCGGAATCGTCGATCAGCAGGTCGACGCGACGACGTGCGTCCCCGCCCTGGGCGACCTCGTTGAGCACCATGGAATGCGTGATCTTCAGATGCGGTGTCAGGGTTTCGGGGGCGGCGTCGATGAGTTTGTCGAAAGTGTTCCGGTTCCAGGTGACGAATCCCTCGGGCGCTTTCTTGCGCTTGACTTTCTTGAGCTTTTTGGGATCTCCTCCGGCCTTGGCGATCGCCTTTTGGTTTTCGATCTCGAATTCCGGTGCCTCGGCGATGACCAGTCCCTCGGTGTCGAATCCCATGCGGCCGGCTCGCCCTGCAATCTGATGGAATTCGCGGGCGCGCAGTCGGCGCATCTTGGTGCCGTCGAATTTGGTGAGCGCTGTGAGCACCACGGAATGGATCGGCACGTTAATGCCCACGCCCAGGGTGTCGGTGCCGCAGATCACCGGCAGCAGACCCTGTTGCGCCAGCTGCTCCACCAGACGACGATAGCGGGGGAGCATGCCGGCGTGATGGATGCCGATGCCCGTGCGCAGCAGGCGCTGCAGGATCTTGCCGAAGGCGGTGGTGAATTTCACGCCCTTGATGGCTTGCGCAATGGCGGTTCGCTGTTCCTTGGTGCTTACTCCCGTGGAGGCGAGCGCGTTGGCGGTGTCGAGCGCCGCGTCCTGCGAGAAGTGGACGACGTAGATCGGTGTCTCCCCGCGTTGACAGGCGAGTTCCACGGTGCGTTCCAGCGGGTCGAGCGTGTATTCGTAGCTGAGCGGCACCGGTCGCGGCGCATCGGCGATCACGTCGACGTCCGGGGTATCGTTCAATGTGGAGAGCTTGTCCGCAATGGCGTCCACGTTGCCGAGTGTGGCGCTCATCAGCAGGAATTGGGTTTGGGGGAGCGTAAGGAGCGGCACCTGCCATGCCCATCCGCGTTCGGGGTCGCCGTAGTAATGGAATTCGTCCATGGCGATCAATCCCACGTCGGCGTGGCTGCCTTCGCGCAGGGCCTGATTGGCGAGGATCTCGGCGGTGCAGCAGATGATCGGCGCGTCCGCGTTGATATGGCTGTCGCCGGTGATCATGCCCACCTTGTCGCGGCCGAACACCGCCACCAGATCGAAGAATTTTTCGGATACCAGCGCCTTGATCGGGGCGGTGTAGTACGAGCGGCGGCCGGTGCATAGGGCCGCGAAATGCATGCCGAGGGCGACCAGCGATTTGCCCGAGCCGGTGGGCGTGTTGAGGATCACGTGATCGCCGGCCAGGATGTCGAGAATGGCCTCCTCCTGATGGGGCCAGGGCTCGATGCCTTTGACGTCGGCGACCCAGTTGAAGAAGCGCTCGTATATTTCGTCGGCGTCGATATTGCGCGCGCCCGCCCCGCTGTCGTCGCCGCCGTCCCAATTCGGGGCCAGGGCTCCCAGTGATCCGTACGTCTTGTCCTGCTCGTCGCTCATAGCTTCCCAGTGTAATGCGGGGCGGGGCCGCCGGCCGGGCCCTGTGCGGCTCTTGCGGTGTGGGCTGCGGGACGGTTGTTCGAACGGTTGTTCGATGGCTGCGATATGATGGCGGCATGACTCAGGTGCAGGATTTGTTTGGGGCGGCTGACGCGCCCGATGACATGACGCGTCCGTTGGCGGTGCGCATGAGGCCCGACACCGTGGATGAGGTGCTGGGGCAGTCTCGTGTGCTGGCGGAGGGCTCGCCCCTGCGCCGGTTGGCCAATCCAGCCAGCCGTGGGTCGTTGACGGCGCCAAGCTCGGTGATTCTGTTCGGTCCTCCCGGCGTGGGCAAAACCACCTTGGCATATATCGTGGCCAGGCAATCCGGCCGAGCCTTCGAGGAATTGTCCGCGGTGACCTCTGGCGTAAAGGACGTGCGCGATGTACTGGCCCGCGCGAAGCGACGGCTGGTGTCCGAGGGGCGGGAAACCGTGCTGTTCATCGACGAGGTGCATCGCTTCTCCAAATCACAGCAGGACGCCCTGCTGCCCAGTGTGGAGAACCGCGACGTGACCTTCATCGCCGCCACCACCGAGAACCCCAGTTTCTCGGTGATCAAACCATTGCTGAGCCGTTCCGTGGTGGTCAAGCTCGAATCCTTGGAACCTGCTGACCTCGTCACGCTGGTCAAACGCGCCGTCGCCGATCCGCGAGGGCTCAAAGGGGAAGTCGAGATTTCCGACGAGGCGATTGACGAAATCGTTCGCATGGCTGGCGGCGATGCCCGAAAAACCCTGACCATCCTCGAGGCCGCCGCAGGCGCGCTCACCGGCGACCGTCGGCAGGCTGATGACGAACAACGCCCGTGCATTACGCCCGACATCGTCAGCAAGGTGATGGACGTGGCCACCGTGCGCTATGACAAGGACGGGGACGACCATTACGACGTGATCTCCGCCTTCATCAAGTCCATGCGCGGGTCCGACGTGGATGCGGCGCTGCATTATCTGGCGCGCATGCTCAGAGCCGGGGAGGATCCCCGGTTCATAGCTCGGCGCATTATGATCGCGGCGGCCGAGGAAGTGGGCATGGCGGCTCCGCAGGTGCTGCAGGTCACCGTCGCCGCGGCGCAGGCCGTCGCCATGATCGGCATGCCGGAGGCTCGCATCATTCTTGGCGAAGCTGTCGTCGCCGTGGCCACCGCGCCCAAATCCAACGCCAGCTACAATGCCATCAACGCCGCGCTCGCCGATGTGGATGCCGGCAACATCGGCCAGGTGCCGTTGCATTTGCGCAACGCCCCCACGGCCCTGATGAAAAGCTGGGGCAATCACAAGGGCTATCAGTATGCCCATGACGCTCCGGGGGCCGTGGCCGCCCAGCAATATATGCCCGATGAGCTCGTCGGTCGCGAATATTACCATCCCAATGACCGAGGGTATGAGCGTGAGCTTGGCCCGCGGCTGGAGCGCATCCGGGCCATCCTGCGTCAGGGTGAGCCGGGGCGCCGCGCGGAATCGGCCAAGGGGTAGCGTCGCGCCGCCATGCCGCTGGCTCCGCCGGCGTTTATCGTGTCGTTGGCCGGACCGCCCGTGGTAAGGTGGGCGGTGCCCGGGCCTGTTGCCGGGCAGGCTGGTAAGCCTCATATTCCATTGTGATCATCACGAACCATTATTTTTTTCTGTGCAAGAGGAGCCTCCATGCCTGATTCCGAACGTATCGCGCCCAAACTCGTCGGATCCATCGTTTCGGTGGGGGCGTTGGCGTTCATCGGGATTCTGACCGAAACCGTCATGACCGTGTTGTTTCCGCAGCTGATGGCCGAATTCAACGTCGATATGGCGACGGTGCAGTGGATCACCACCATTTACCTGGTGACGGTTGCCGCCACCATGCCGATCTCGTCGTTCCTGAAGCGTCGATTCCCGTTGAAGGCCATTTTCGCCGCGGCGGTGCTGCTGGCGCTGGTCGGCTCGCTGATCATGATCGTCGCCACGGCGTTTCCTCTGCTTATCGTCGCGCGCGTGATCCAGGGCATGGGCTCCGGCATTGCGACCCCATTGATGATGAACATCATCCTCGAGCAGTCGCCGCGCTCCAAGGTCGGCCGTCTGATGGGCTTCGGCTCGCTGGTGATCGTCGTCGCCCCGGCGATCGGACCGACGGTTGGCGGGGCCGTGACAAGCGTGCTGCCGTGGCGGGCGATTTTCGTCGGGGTGGTTCCTCTCATGCTGATCGCCCTTGTGGTGGGCCTGCACTGCATAGAACAGCGGACCCCCACCGAGGACGCCCAGCTGAATCCGCTGCAATTCCTGTCGATCGTGATCGCCCTGATCTCATTGGTGCTGGCGCTGAATCAGGCCGGAGTCGCCATTTCCAATATGGCCATGGGCGTTTCGGCGGGTATGTCGCTGACGGTTGCGGTGCTGAGCCTGGTGATTGGGGTCGCTTCGCTGGCTTTCTTCTGCTATGCCTCCAAGCGGGCCTTCTCGCCCCTGCTGCGTCTGGGCATTTTGAAGGATCCCGCGGTGTTGCTGCATCTCATCGCATTCCTGATGCTGCCCATGGTCGGCATCGGCTTTGGCTATGTGATCACCAATGTCGCACAGCTCGCGCTGGGCACCGACGCGTTCCTTGCCGGTGTGCTGGTGCTGCCGGGCGCGTTGATCGGTGCGTTCCTGGCGCCTGTGGGCGGGTGGCTGTTTGACCGGTTCGGTCCGCAGAAGCCCATTCTTGCCTCATTCGGCATCGCGCTTGTCGGACTGCTGCTGCTATGCGTCTTCGCGATGCGTTTGACGCCCGCCATGCTCGCCGGCTTCTATTTCATCTTCGGTGCCGCCTATGCGGTCGGCAATGCGAATGTGATCACCAGCGCGCTGGTTGACGTGCCCGGACAGCTCAAACCGGACGGAAACGCCATCTTCAACACTTGCCTGCAATTCGGCGGGGCTGCGGGAACCACGCTGTTCTCCACGCTTATCGCGGTTGCCCAGGCGGGCCACGGCGGCAAGGGAAGTCCCGAATTCATGCATGCCACGGCGGTGGGCGGCGCCTGGACGTTCGGCGCCATGATGGTGATCTGCGTCACCGGATGGCTGTGTCTCGCCCTGGCGTTCAGGATCCGAGCGCATCGCGCCTCGCATACGGGCAGAGCCTGAGAGCGGCGCCCGAGAAGCATCGCGTATCCTTATCTGCATATCCTGCACAGTTGGAGTCTTTCTGCATCCAGTCAGGCTACAATGCCGTACGTGGGTCAGTCGGCACAGCAGGGCGAACGATATCAGCGCGGCACGCGCAGCTATACCATGTCGCATATTCACAGCAAGGACACGTCCATTGAGGTGATGGTCCGCCGCTATCTGTTCGCCCGGGGATTCCGGTTCCGCAAGAACGACAAACGATATCCGGGGCATCCGGATATCGTGCTGCCGCGCTGGAAGACAATGGTGTTCGTCAACGGCTGTTTTTGGCATATGCACGAGGGATGCTCCAAGCACAGCATGCCCAAATCGAATGTGGAGTTTTGGACGGCGAAACTACTGCGCAATCGCGAACGCGATCGTCTGCAGCGTGAGCAGCTTGAGGCTATGGGCTGGCGGGTGATAACGGTGTGGGAATGCGAACTTGGGCGCAAGGAACGCGACGCAAGACTCGAGCGGCTGGTTCGGCAGATCAGGGAGCTGCCGGAGCCCGAGCCGGAGCCATGCCGGTAGGGCGTCATGACACGCAAAGTCCTGTGCGACCTCTAGGTTGGTGGCTTTGTGCGTCAAGTCACAAGGGCTTGACGGCGACCTAGAAGGAGTATTGTATGGGCGCAGAGAAGAACGAGAAGAAGTCGTCAACAGGCAAGATCGTCGGCATTGTCGTGGCCGTCGTCGTGGTGGTCGTGCTGGTCGTGGCCGGCGTGATTTTCGCGAATCAGCGCAACGCCAAGTCGTCCTCCTCCGAGGCGACCGCAACATCCGCCCAGTGCGACGCGAACGTCAAGGCCCTGAACGCGCATATCAGCGCGCTGAAGACGACCATCGAATCGGCGCAGGAACTGTCCGGCGTCACCGCGGATCAGGTTGCCGATCCCAGTGTGCTGACCGATCTCGCTGATAGTCTGAAATCAGCGGAAGCTGTGAACACCGAAGTGCCCACCTGCCCCGCCGACGGCAAGGCCTCGGATTTCCAGGCGGCCATCGATACGGCGCGTTCGCGTAGCGAAGAGGTCCGTGGCGCCACCAACGGACTGGATGCCGCCGTGAAGGTGGTCACCGCTTCGCAGAAGGCCAAGACTCAGGGCTGATAGCCGATGCAACGGCTTGTTGATTGATGGGGGATGATGCGTGATGCGCGTTGTGGATTTTGACGGGACCGTGTATCGGGGGGAAAGTCTGTTCGACTTCTATCTCTTCACGGCCAGGCGATATCCCAAGGTGCTGGGGTGCCTCGCCCCAGTGCTGCGCCACGCCATCAACTACAAGCTCAACCGGGCGTCGCTCGACCAATTGGAGACATCCATTTCAGCGGTCGGGCGACGCTACCTCGATATTCTCGATTCCATTCCCGGAACCGATGTCTCGTCGATGGTCGGCGACTATTGGGATCGCAATATCCATCGCATCAAAAGCTGGTATACCCCGAAGCCGGATGATATCGTGCTCACCGCGTCGTTCGACATCATTGTCGCGGAGGCGTGTCGCCGGTTGGGCGTCAAGACCTGCATCGCCTCTCAGGTCGATCCGGTCACCCACGAGCTCGAGTGGCTGAACTTCGGCGACAACAAGCGCAAACGGCTGCTGCAGGTGTTGGGCGCCGACGCGCGTGTCGATGAGTTCTACACCGATGCGCTGTACGACCAGCCCATGATCGATATGGCCGAGCATGCGTTTCTGATCAGAGGCGATAAGCTGACGCAGGTCAAATGATCCGGACATATGTGCGCGCAACGCGTTGCTTTCGGCGCGAGTCGGAAAAGGTCGGGCCGACGACGATGTCGGCCTCGGCGGATAGAACTGCCTGCATGAGTGATACCATGATGCCCCAGCCGAGGATGTCCCGGCGCGCCCTTGAATCCGAGCCGTTCCGTGCCATGGTGTTTGGCGAACAAGCCGATGAGATGATCGCGTCCGGTGTCGATGTGGTCAAGCTGTCGTTGGGGGAGCCGGATTTCGGAGCTCCGCCCGCCGTGCGCGACGCCATGCGCGGACTCTATGACGGCCGGCCATTGCCGTATACCGCGGCGTTTGGCCTGCCGCAGCTCAGGGAGGCCATAGCCGGCTTCTATCACGACCGTCATCATGTGGACATCGATCCCAAGCGCATCATCATCACCGCGGGCGGTTCGACGGCGTTGCTGCTGGCGGTGGCCGCCACCGTCGATCCGGGCGATGAGGTGATCGTCGCGGATCCTTCGTACCCCTGCAACCGAGAATTGGTGAAATCCTTCGGGGGAAGGGTGGTGGATGTTCCCACCAGCGCCGCCACGCGATTCCATCTCACTGAGAAATCGGTGGACGCCCACTGGTCCGAGCGCACCAAAGCCGTGATGATCACGTCGCCGTCGAACCCCACCGGAACCACCATCGCCTTCGAAACGCTCAAGGGGATTTGCGATCTGGCGGCAAGCCGCGGCGCATGGCGCATCGTGGACGAAACCTATTTGGATTTGGCGGATCGCGAGCCTGACGGTTCCGAGGTGAACACCGTGTTGGCCGCCGATCCCGACGCGATCACGCTGAACAGCTTCTCCAAGTTCTTCGGCATGACCGGCTGGCGGCTTGGGTGGGCCGTGCTGCCGGAGTATATGCTGCATGAGGTGGATGACCTGGCCACCAATTACTTCCTGTGCGCGCATACGCCCACCCAGTACGCCGCCTTGGCCTGCTTCAAGCCGGAGACTCTGGATGTGTGCGAGCAGCGTCGTCAGGAGCTGTTGGGGCGCCGTCGTCTGGTGGTTGACGGGCTCAGGCGCATCGGCTTGCCTGTCGATGTGGAACCGAATGGGGCGTTCTACGCGTATTTCTCGGTGGAATCCACGGGCTTGGACGCCTGGACGTTCTGCGAACGCGCTTTGGAGGAGGCCCATGTGGCGTTGACGCCGGGGCGCGACTTCGGCAAGGCGACCGCCGACACCCATGTGCGTCTGAGTTATGCCGCGTCGAGGGAAGCCCTTGCCGAGGGTTTGGATCGTCTCGGACGTTTCCTGAAAACCCTGTGAGATAGGCGTCGTTGACGTTGATTTGTGACGCTGGCTTGCGAAACCAGTACACTGGCAGTTATGAGTCAGACAACGAAAGTCATCGTCAATTGCTTGCCTCTTACTGAGGAGGAGCGGCAGCGTTTCCGTGAGGCGGCTCCCGGGATTCGGCAGGAATTCGTGGGACTTGCTGAACTGCGCGGCGCCATGGCGTGGAAGGCGCAAGTGCCCGAAGCGTTGCGTACCCAGGCCACCGCCGTCATCGGCAATATCCCTGCGGGTGACGTGCCGCGATATCCGCTTTTGGAGTGGATTCAGACATGGTCCGCCGGCGTCGACAATTATCTGAAGCCCGGTGTGCTGCCCGACGGCGTGCGGGTCACCAGCGCGTCCGGCGCATATGGCCAAAGCGTGTCCGAGCATCTGTTCGCGTTGATGTGGTCGTTGATGAGGCATCTGCCCGGTTATCGCGACCAGCAGCATGAGGGAGTCTGGGTCGATCTCGGTCGTGCCGTCACCCCGGTGGGCGCCACCGTGCTGGTGATCGGTGCCGGTGACATCGGCTCGCATTTCGCCATGTTGGCCCACGGTGTCGGATCCACTGTGATTGGCGTGCGTCGCGACCCAAGCAAGATGGCTCCCGGCTTCGATGCCATGCATGGGTTTGAAGATCTGGATGCGTTGCTGCCTCGGGCTGATGTCGTGGTATCGATTGTGCCGAGTTCGCCGCAAACCCACCATCTGCTGAACGCTGATCGTCTTGCCCTGCTGAAGGGATCCGCCATCGTGCTCAATGGCGGTCGTGGGGATGCGATCGATCCGGATGCGTTGCTTGAGGCGTTGCGGCAGAACCGTCTGCTGGGGGCTGGTTTGGATGTCACCGAGCCCGAGCCGCTGCCGGCCGCTCATCCCCTGTGGAAGGAGCCGCGTTGCATGATCACTCCGCATGTGGCCGGAGGCATGCATCTGAAGGAAACCGAGGATCGCATCATTGGGATCGCGCTGGAGAATGTGGCGAATTACGTCGCGGAACGTCCTTTGAAGAATCGCCGGCGTTAGGGGATTGCCCCACGCGAGTCGAGAGCGTGCCCGTCGCGTAACGAGCGGCAACATGGCGGGCGAGCATGGTGCTTGTCTGCATACGGTAATGGCCGTTGCCTGTGTCGAGTGATCGGCGTTGGCGGCGGCCATTTGCTTTCGCTATGAGTGCGGGTATGCTGTCAGAGCACCTCGATGGTTTCGATCATCGCCGGTTCGAGCGGAGCGTCGGAGCGGTCGGTGGGCAGCGCTTCCAGTTTGTCCACGACGGCCTTGGAGTCGTCGTCGGCGACTTCTCCGAAGATGGTGTGGTGGCCGTTCAGCCATTCGGTGGGCACGGTGGTGATGAAGAACTGGGAGCCGTTGGTGCCGTGCACTTCGCCGGTGAACGGGTCGCGTCGCAGGCCGGCGTTCGCCATGGCCAGCAGATACGGGTGGTCGAAGGTGAGGGACGGGTCGATCTCGTCGTCGAAGGTGTAGCCGGGGCCGCCGGTGCCGTTGCCCAGCGGGCAGCCGCCCTGGATCATGAAGTCCTTGATGATGCGGTGGAAGGTCAGACCGTTGTAGAACGGATCGTTGCTTTTCTCGCCGGTAAGCGGGTTGGTCCATTCTTTCTTGCCGGTGGCCAGACCGACAAAGTTGGACACCGTCTTCGGCGCCTTGTCGTCGAACAGGTTGATTTTGATGTCACCTTCAGAGGTGCGCATGATAATGGTAGTCATGGTCCTAAGTGTCTCATGGGCTTGAGACCGTGGGCTCTATTGCCGTCGTCGTCGTTTTCTAGTGAATGGGCCGTTGTCTGACCACTGCTCGGTATCGGCTGCCGTTCATGGACCACGCGGTGAATTCCTCGTCGATGGCTGAAAGCGTCGACAGCATATCGGTCAGTCGTTTCTCCGGTTCGACGTTGAGAAGGTTCTCGCTGTGGGCGGCTCGGTTTCTGAGTTTGCACGCGCTTGATGCGAGCCGCGATTTGATGCCGTCCCTCATCGTCTTGGCGAAGATTGGGAAATGCCGGGCTCAGGCCTTCTTCCCATAGGTGCTGCTGGATGGATTCGGTCGCGTTGCGCGGTAGATTGGCCCCAAGCAGTTGGTCCCATGCTCCAAAGGTGAGCTGCGCGATGACGTCATCTCATGTTACTTCCTAGCCGTAGCGTGGGTGCTCATGCGGTCTGTGCCGCTGCTGATGGCCATTGCGGCCATCGGTGTTGTGCTGGTTTGGCGGCGTGTCCTGCGTGAGTTCTCGAGGGCTGTGGCGTTCCTCCTCGCCTTGCTCTGGGTTATTGCCGGGGCAATGGTGATTGTAGGATATATCTTGCTGACGAATTGACAGAATCTTTCCCAATTGTCTTCGTGGACGATCATGGTGCCAGTCGCCGTCGTCTATGCGTTACTGACTTGGCTGGTTTCAAAGCGTTGAAAGGTAACGTGGGCTCGTTGGCCTGGCGCGGACGGCCTTCCTGCAAACGATGCAGTGTGGCTGGCTGATCTGGCAGGTGAGCTTCGGTACTATTCGTTTCGGGTCTGATGTGTCTGCTTGCTTCCTTGGTCCCCTGGTGGCGCACACGCCGGCATCGCTAGGTCGGAGGTGACGATGCCCATGCAATGATTTAGGAGAAGGAGAGGCGATGGCCGACACGCAGTTGGGTCGTCGCATTGAGGGTCTGTCCGGTGGACTGCAGGATCCGGGAAGGATCCCGGAAATCCGCGGTGCGCGTCGGCAGGCCGCGTGATGTTCGGGGTGGTTATTTCCAGTTGAACGTGTAACCTTGGTCTGACTGCTCCTCTCCATGGGTGGTGACGGTCAGGATGTTGCCGTGCCAGGTTACGGTGAAGTTGCCTGAGCTCAATGATTTGCCGTCGTTGTGCAGATCCGTCTTGACTTCCGTGACGTTTTCGGCTCCGACGACGCTGGGGTTGGTATCCCAGGAGACTTTGATCGTGATGCTGCTTGGACTGAAGAATATGGGCGAGCCGATTTTGTTGATGACCACTTCGCAGGTGCCGTCAACGGATTTCGCAGTCATGATGCGATGCGGCATGTCTATTTGCGTCCATATGAAGGTGCAGCCGCCGGTCCAGATCAGCGCGATCGCAAGAACGATGCGCTCGATGATGCGCGCCGCTTTATGCTGTTTTGGTAGTGTTCCTGTCATCAATGCCCCCTGCAATCGTGCCGCTATGCTGCACCGCTCAAACTGAGTTTGTATTCATCGGCTGCCGAAGAGATGGTTGGTGGATGTCGCTCAGACCGCCGGAGCCGGACAGTCCCATGGCCATGTCTTTTTGTTTTAAGGAATCGGTACGCCTACCATATCGATTGCCGGCGCCATCGCCGATGTTTTGCGATTCGCAGACGTGGCTCATGCTCATACATCGCGTCGTGAAGCGGGCGTTGACTCGCGATCGATTCGCGCCTGTAGAATCTTTAAAGACCGAGCTTGGAAGGGGCGGGCGCATGCCACGCAAACTGATCATGTGCGGGGACCGCCCGGTCCTCGCGTTCGAATACGATCATGTGTCCGGCCGCGCGTGCGCTTCGGGCGAGGTCCTTGACTCCAGTCGTCTGCCCTTGGAATTCACCATGCACGGCAAGAGCGCGCTGTATGCCAGGAGGATCGACGAATGGTGG
>ERZ808240.398-NODE-398-length-58258-cov-15.760030_pt1 | contig 58258 bp, 49 predicted proteins | sample MGYA00521084_ERZ808240 | MGnify/ENA primary metagenome ERZ808240 (study PRJEB31516, sample SAMN03275571) | gut metagenome | biome: mammalia-associated habitat; material: feces | host: Papio cynocephalus | place: Kenya | collected 2012-08-06 ...
TGTATGCACTCCGCGCATATCTATATCCTTGACACGTTGGATCCGGTAGTCATGGGTACGCTCTGTTTCGCTCTGGCAGCGCGGACAGATGTGTTTCCTCCGGGGCAGTTCGAGCTCTATGCAGCAGCCGGATTCATTTTCATAAACAATTTTTACGAAAATTGCGGAGGCGATTTACAATAACTAATTCCGAAACTCGATTGAGAGCTTTTCAAGCTGAAAATAACATTTTTATGAAAGGCATTTGTACTGAATTCCGAAGAAGATATCGACCAGTTTCTTGACGCATTCGGCATCAGTCCTACAGAAACAAATCAGTTGATTGATGCTGGGCGGGTACAGGAAGAAACGCAGGAACGGATTGCCATTCAGGAGTTTATTGCAGGGCTGACAGTAGATTTTCCGCTATCAGAAGAAATGTCCGCAGCCGCTCGTGACATTCAGAACCGTATATATGACCATCTTGAATTTATCCGCACAAACCCTGACCGCAAGATCATCGACTGGACAAATACGGAGTATGCATTTTTCCGCGCGATTGAACACGCACGATATGGGGATGCGCATATACACCAAAGAGCCGCGTGAAATTCTGGCAAAAGAAGTTTGATGATAACGTCCCGCGGGATGTTGTGGTGAAAGCTGAATTGTTGGAGCGTGGCATTAAGTGTTTAATCGTATTGGAATGTACTATTAAACGAATGGTGAAAAGCAGGTATCGCGAAGTAAATGTAATTGAAAAATGCAACGAGTTTCTTGTTTCTCCAACTCTATTTAAAGAACTTTAAAAGCATCTAGATATAGCTAATGCTGGAGGTGCGCCGTTTGAATAATTTGTCAACATACATGATATAATGCAAATGCCATGCACAACAAACTTCCACTATTGATAGCATCCACTGATAGCTTTTTGATAGCAGAAAGTCGGATACCTATATTGAATGGACCTTGAACTGTTTGGCTCAAGGTCCATCTCTTTTTCTTTGCCGAGTATGCAAAAGAGCGCCCCTTGGGGGAACGCTCTTTCAATGAAAACATTTACTCAACGCAAGAAGGCATCTTCCCGCATCACGCGCCAAAGCAGACGAACATTATCGCCAGATAAACAATGTACAGCCCGCCGATGAAAAAGCCGATCCAGCGTTTGAACTTTCCTCCCACGAGCGCGGGGATGAGCGCACCGGCGCACACAACAAGGCAGGCGGGGATGTCCAGCACCATGCCCTGCGCCTCGACGGTGAGGGGCTTGCCCAGCAGCAGCGCGCACAGCGGCATGATGAGCGTCAGATCCAGAATGTTTGCGCCGATAATGTTGCCAACGGAAAGGGAAGAATGCTTCTTGCGGATGGCGGTAATGGTCGTGACAAGCTCGGGCAGGGAAGTGCCTATGGCGATCATTGTCGCGGCAATGACGGAATCAGGAACGCCGATGAGCCGCGCGAGCGCGGAGCCGTTGTCGATGAGCAGCTGCGCGCCGAGCACGATGGCGGCAGCGCCGAGGATGAACTTGCATATATTGCGCACAACGGTCCGCCCGTCTGTCGCTGGACGCTCATCTGCGGCGGCGCTCTCCGTGCCGAACTCGCGCTTTGCGGCGAGCAGGCTGTCAACCATGAACGCGACAAAGACAAGAAGAATAATGACGCTCTCAACGATGGAAAGCTGACCGTCGCGCGTGAACGCGAACAGTATCGCAATTGCGATGAGCAGCAGACAGGCTTTCACACCGAACTGTCTGCGTGTCATCTGACACTCCAAACATACAAGCGACAGGCACATGATAAGACCCGTGTTTGCCGTCACAGATCCCACAGCGTTGCCGACGGCGATGTCTGCGTTGCCTTCGAATGCGGAAAAGACTGATACCAGCATCTCCGGCATTGTCGTGGCAAAGCTCACCACCGTTGCGCCGATTATAAATTTCGGGATGCCAGACGCCTCGGCGATCCACGCTGCGGCGTCAACGAAGAGATCGCCGCCCTTGATAATGCACGCCAGCCCCGCCGCAAACAGCAGCAGGACGAAAAACATTGTACTTCCGGTAAAATCAATACCCATATCCATAGCTCCTTTTTCTGCTGAGCGTGCAAAAAATGAGACCTTCCGCACAATCAGCCAGTGATGTGCTAAAAGTCTCATTACCTATCTTAACAGAATAAATCCCAATAGGCGCATGACCACCGGCGAGAACCGGGATATGTTGATCATGCGTTGCAACTACTCCCTTTTAACAGGGAGCAATATTAACACGACCGAATCGACTTGTCAACGACATTTTGTGTTTTGTTATTGACATTTCACGCGCTGTGCGTTATAAGAAAAACTGTAAATATAAAAAGAAGAAAGGCGGCGTGCTTGGAATATGAAGAAGACAGCGCTTGTTACAGGAGGCAGCGGAGGGATAGGACGGTGCACGGCGGCGGAGCTTGTGAAAGCTGGGTGCACGGTGTATGAGTTCTCACGCCGGGAGATACCGGCGGAGGGCGTTGTGCACATGAACGTGGACGTGACGGATGAACGTCAGGTGCGCGCGGCGGTGGATGAGATCGTAAAGCGCGAGGGGTGCATTGACATACTTGTCAACAATGCAGGCTTCGGTATATCCGGCGCGGCAGAGCTGACCGATACGCGCGACTCGCACGCCCAGCTTGAGCTGAATGTGTTCGGCATGGATAACGTCACGCGCGCAGTGCTGCCCGTGATGCGCGCGCAGGGCGGCGGGCGCATCGTATGCATGAGTTCTATTGCAGGGCTCATACCAATTCCGTTCCAACTGTGGTATTCCGTCAGCAAGGCGGCGGTGATCGCTTACGTCCTTGCACTGCAAAATGAGGTCAGACCGTTCAATATACACGTCTGCGCCATTATGCCGGGTGACATTTCCTCCGGCTTCACCGCTGCGAGAAAGAAATCCGACGTGGGCGACGACGTCTATGCCGGACGCATCGAGCGCTCGGTCGCCGTGATGGAGCACGACGAAAAAACGGGCATGACGGCAGAGTACGCCGGACGCTTCGTTGCTAAATATGCGCTCAAAACGTCTTCGCGTCCGCTGGTTGCGATGGGACTGGCGTACAAGGGCGCGGCGGCGCTGGGCAAGCTGCTCCCACGGCGTATGTCCAATTGGATTGTCGGCAAAATATACGCAAAATAAAGGATGGCATTTAGTTACATGTCAAAATAGACAAAATACTAGGATTGCAGGAATAATACATATAATATTGCACTTTTACGGCGGAACAGAGATGAAAATCACGCTCTTGGGCAGCGTGCGAAATGCATTCTGTTCCGCCGCTTTGGTGAAGATTTAATTTTTTGAATAAAAATTTGTACGGTTAGCACAGCAAAACTCCATTGTTATTTTATTGACAACTTGGGGGGGAATAATGTATAATGCGCCATGATATTCGGATGCGTAAAACCACATCTGAATATCATAATATTTGTGAATAGGAGAACATTATGAAAAAGATCACGGCACTTTTACTGGCACTTTGCATGGTTTTCGCCCTGGCAGCCTGCGGCAGCACCGCAGCGCCCGCCGCGACCGAAGCCCCCGCTGCTGAGGCGGATGCCCCTGCGGCTGAGGAAACCGCCGCTGCCGCCGGCGACTACACCCTCGGCATGGGCATTTCCCTGAGCACCGACTCCTCCAAGACCGGCAACGCCCAGGTTGACGCGACAGTTGCCGCCGTCGTCACCGACGCTGACGGCAAGATCGTTGTCTGCCGGCTTGACGTTGCGCAGAGCAAGATGGACATTTCCGCCGGCACTGTCGACACCGCGAAGACCTTCCTCACCAAGATGGAGCTTGGCGATGATTACGGCATGGTTGCTTACGGCAATGCCAAGGCCGAGTGGTACGACCAGGCAAAGGCTTTTGAAAGCTATGTCGTCGGCAAGACCGGAGATGAGGTTGCAAACCTTGAGACCGTTCTCAACGACAGCGGTCACAATGTTTCCACCGATGAGACCCTGCTTGCCGGCTGCACCATGGACATTGCTGCGTTCAAGGATGCAGTCTCCAAGGCCTGCGGTGATGTGAACACCATGGCGTTCACGTCTGACGGCGCGTTCACTCTCGGCGTTGCGGCAAAGACCACCGCTGCCGAATCCACCGACCCGACCGACGATGCTGACGGCGTCGTGAAGATGTACACCGACTTCGGCGCTGCCGTTGTTGACGCAAACGGCGTTATCCTTGCCGCAGTCAACGACGCGACCCAGCCCCAGATCAGCTTCAACGCTGACGGCGAGATCACCGATACCGTTTTCAAGGGCACCAAGATGGAGCTTGGCGACGACTACGGCATGGTCGCCTACGGCGCTGCCATCGCCGAGTGGGACGCTCAGTCTGCGGCCTTCTCCGCTTACACTGTCGGCAAGACCGCCGATGAGGTTCGCGCAATCGAGACCAAGGAGAACGACCACGGCTACTCCGTGGCTGTTGACGATACCCTCTATGCCTCCTGCACCATGCAGATCACCGGCATGATGGACGTTATCGCTCAGGCTGCTGACAACGCCCGCTGATTTTCGTCAAGGCGTATCAGATAGAAACCGAAAACCAAAAACGCACGGGAGATGTGTCAATGAAGAGAATAGGAATCAGGCTCTTGCTCGCCGCGATGGCGATGGCGCTTCTGGCCGGATGCACCGCTCCCAAAACTTCGGGGCAGACGCAGACGGAGAACAGGGGTAAGTCCTATTTTGCATACTTTGACACAGTCTCCTATGTGTACAGCTATGCAGGAGACTCGGCAGAGCAGTTCGACGAACGCTCTGCCGAGGTTTCTGATATTCTGGGCGAATATCATCGGCTCTTCGACATATATCACGAGTACTCCGGTGTGAACAATCTCTGCACGCTCAACCTGAACGCCGGGGGAGAGGCGCTGGAGGTCGATCCCGGACTAATTGATTTTCTCCTCTATGCGCGTGAGCTTTATGAAGCGACAGACGGAGAGATAAACGTGATGATGGGCGCGGTGCTGCGCGTATGGCACGACCTGCGCGACGCCGCAGCGGACGACCCGCAGGCTGCGCGTCTTCCCACAGATGAGGAGCTTGCCGCCGCTGCACGGCATACGGATTTCTCACTGCTGGAAATTGATGAGGAAAACCACACCGTCCGCATTACTGACCCTGCAGCGTCCATTGATGTCGGAGCGCTCGGCAAGGGCTACGCCACGGAAATGGCGGCGCGCGCACTTGAGGCGGAGGGTGTTTCTTCGTATGTGCTCAATGTCGGCGGCAATATACGCATCATCGGCACAAAGCCTGACGGCAAGGGCTGGGTAACGGGCATAAAAGACCCGCAGAACACAAGCGAGTTTGCCGTGAAGCTGCGTCTGGCGGATACCTCGTGCGTCACCTCCGGCGATTACGAGCGCTGCTATACGGTAGACGGCGTGCGCTATCATCACATCATAGATAAGGATACGCTCTACCCCGCGCGGTATTTCAGATCCATCACGGTCGTCACTAAAAACAGCGCGCTTGCCGATGCGCTTTCCACGGCGCTTTTCTGCATGACCTATGAAGACGGCGCAGCGCTCGCGGACAGGCTTGGCGTGGACGTGCTGTGGATATTCCCCGATGGGGAGATAAAATATACCCCAGGCATTGAAAAGCTGATAGAGAATTGAGAAAGTTATAAATATATGTTTTTATAAATATATATTTATTTTAAAAGAGTATATAAGAACAGGAGGCATGAGGCTACCATGAACCTCAAAAAGAACATTTCAACGCTGAAATTGCCCCACTACAAAAAGACCGCGTCAATGCCGTCGGTTCGCATCTCACCCCCTCCGGAGGTGCTGCTGCCGATGAATATGCACTCCGGCGGCGCGGCAGTACCCATCGTTGAGGTCGGGCAGCACGTCCTTGTCGGGCAGCTTATCGCCAATGAGGACGGCAAGAATTCATCTCCCGTCCACGCCACGGTTTCCGGCACTGTCAAGGCGATCGAGCCTTATGGGAAGACCGTTGCCGTGCGCATCGAGAGCGACGGCAAAATGGAAAAAAGCCCGGACGTGAAGCCGCCTGAGGTTAATGACCTTGACAGTTTTCTTCAGGCTCTGCGCGAGAGCGGCATCGTCGGTCTCGGCGGCGCGGCGTTTCCGGTGTGGGCAAAGCTTGATGCTGTGCGCCGCAGCCCGATCAAAACCGTGCTCATCAACGGCGCGGAATGCGAGCCGTTCATCACAAGCGACCACCGCACCATGCTTGAGCACAGCGATTATATCAAAAAAGGCGTTGAGCTTTTGAAGAAATACCTCGAGAGCGAGGAATTCATTATCGGCATCGAGAAGAACAAGCCCGATGCGATTGCAAAGCTTGAGGAGGTTTTCGCCGACGACTCTGCCGTCACCGTCAAGCCGCTTGACAGCGTATACCCTCAGGGCGCAAAGCAGGTTCTGCTCTATAACGCCACGGGAAAGGTCGTCGGTCCCGGGCAGCGTCTTGCCTCGCTCGGCGTTATCATTATCAACGTCACCTCGCTCACTAAGGTTGCCCAGTATATCGAGGACGGCATGCCCCTCGTTGAAAAGACTGTCACCGTTGACGGCTCTGCCGTTAAAGAGCCGAAGAACCTCGTCGTTCCCATCGGCACATCTGTTGGCTGCGTGATCGACCAGTGCGGCGGCTTCTCGTCAGAGCCCGGAAAGGTCATCCTCGGCGGACCGATGATGGGCAAATGCGTGGCAGACCTCTCTGCCCCCATTATAAAGGCGACGAACGCCGTTCTCGCTTTTGACCGCAAGGATTCCGCCTCGCTTGAGCCTACCCCGTGCATCCACTGCGGGCGCTGCGTTGCAAACTGCCCGCTCGCCCTCAACCCCACCGCCTTTGCAAAGGCGCTTGAGATAGAGGACGAGGCAAAGCGCTATGCAGTGCTCACAAAAGAGCAGGTATCGCTGTGCATGGCGTGCGGCTGCTGCTCCTATGTGTGCCCCGCGCACAGACCTCTTGTGGACAATAACAATGCGGCAAAGAGCTTTGTGAGAAAATACAAGGCTGCTCTTGACCAAGCCGAGAAAGGAGGCAATTGAACATGGAAAAGCTCATCGTGTCCAATGCGCCCCATATCCATACCTCAGATTCCAGCCGGCGCATAATGCTTGACGTCGTCATCGCGCTGCTGCCCGCCGCCGTCGCCGCTGTCATTATCTTCGGCCTGAAGGCGCTCGGCGTGCTTGCTGCCTGCGTTATCGGCGCAGTCGTGTCGGAATTTCTCTTTGATCTTATCACCGGCAGACCCCAGACCGCAGGCGACATGAGCGCCGTTGTCACGGGGCTTCTGCTTGGACTGAACCTCAGCTCCGCCGTGCCGCTGTGGCAGTGCGTCGTGGGCGCGGCGTTTGCCATCATTATCGTGAAATGCCTGTTCGGCGGTCTCGGTCACAACTTTGCAAACCCTGCCATTTCAGCGCGCGTTTTCATGCTGCTTGCCTTCTCTGAGGTCGCCGGCGGCGCAATGCCCGCCGTGGTGGAGCTTGAAGCTTCCGCCACCCCGCTGGAGCTTATCGGCAGCAGTGCCGACCAGCTTCCAAGCCTCATGGATATGTTCCTTGGTCTTCGCGGCGGCGCTGTGGGCGAGGGCTGCATCCTTGCGCTGCTTGTCGGCTATGCCTATCTCTGTGCGCGCAAGGTGATAAAATGGTACGTTCCCGCCGCATTTGTCGGCACGGTGTTCGTGCTCTTTGTCGCCGCGTCCGGCAGCTTTACCACCGCGCTTTATGAGATCATGGCGGGCGGCGTGTTCATCGGCGCGATCTTCATGGCGACAGACTATGTCACAACGCCGATAAATAACACCGGGCGTGTTGTGTTTGCAGTCGGCTGCGGCGTGATAACCTTCATTATCCGTGAATTCTGCGCATATCCTGAGGGCGTTTCGTTCTCTATCCTTGCCATGAATATACTCACTCCATATATCGAAAAGTGGACGGCGAAGAAGCCGCTTGGAGGTGTCTGAAATGAAAAAAGATACTGTCAAGGGCGTTATAGTGCCCGTTCTTATAGTTGTCGTGTTCATCGCCGCGCTCACCGGCGTGGGCGCTTACACCGCGCCTATCATCGAGGCTAACGGCTCTGCCGCCGAGCTTGAGCCGCTTTATGAGGTCATGCCCGACGCGGCCGGGTTTGAAGCCGTAACGCTTGACACCGTCCCCGACACGGTGCAGGGCGTTTATAAGGAAACCTCCGGCCTGGGCTACGTCGTGCTGCTTTCCACCACAAAGGGATATACCGGTGATCCAATTGACCTCACTATGGCAGTCGATGCCGAAGGCAAGATCTCCGGCATAAAGCTCACTCAGTTTTCAGACAGCAAGCATTTCGGCGAGGATTACCCGGATACTTATCTCGGTCAGGACTCCGCACTTGGCGGTGTGTCTCTTGTTGCGGGCGTGACATATTCGTCAAAGGCGTTCAAGGAGGCCGTTGAGGACGGCTTTGCCGTGCTGACGGAGAACGGTCTTGTCTCCGCCGGCGTCAAGAGCGGCGACCAGATCCTTTTAGAGCTCCTGCCGCAGCTTTTCCCCGGCATGGCAAACACTGAGGGTGTCGCCCAGTATACCGAGCGTGAGCTTTCCGGCGGAAAGCTCGTCAAGGCGCTTGACTCTGTCAACGGTATCGGAATTGCCTACATCGCGCTCGACGGCGAGAATAACTATCTCGTGCTCGTCAACGATTCTCTCACAGCCCGCGCATATGACACAAACGGCGCTGATGTGACGGAGTCTGTCAATGCATCCATTCTCGACGAGGCAAAGACCGATGCCGCGGCGAATATCAAAACCGATGCCGAAAAGGAAGTGAAGAAATTCGCAAAGCTTACCTCCGACGATGCGGAGATCACGCCGCTTGAGCTTGGCGGGGTGTACGGCACCGTTTCCGGCGTTTACAGCATTATATCCGGCGGCGCGAATTATTACGGCGTTGCCGCACGCCCGATCGGCTACGGCAATCTGCCCATGGCGCTCTACTATGTGCTGGATGAGAGTGGGGCGATAGTCTCCATGACGGCGGACGAGTTTATCCTTATGGGCGATTACTTCAATGCCTATGAGCTTGATGAAAGCAGCTACAAGGCGGGCTTTGTCGGCGTGACCGGCGACAGCTTCACCGGCGATGAGGCGCTCATTTCCGGCGCAACCATCTCCACCAACGCCGTCAAGACCGGTACGGCGGATGCGTTTGCCGCTTTTTCTGAAATCCAGCAGAACGGAGGGGAAGGCTGATGAAAGACAATAAGCTTTGCGCTGCCATCGCGCAAAACCCTGTGATGGTCCTGTTTTTGGGCGCATGCCCCGCACTTGGCGCGACAAGCGCTGTCCTCCCTGCGCTGACGCTGGGCGCTGCGGCGCTCGCGGTCATGGTGCTCGCATCCCTTGCGGCGTCTCTTCTCAGAAATGCCGTTTCCACCAGAGTAAAACCGCTGACGAATTTCATCCTCGTTGCCGGCTTTGCCGCCATCGTGCAGCTTCTCATGCATGCATGGTTTCCTGCACAGTTCAACGCCCTTGGAGTGTACACAACGCTCCTTGCGGTCGATCTGCTCGTCTACGCAGAGACCGAACGCGCATCTGACCGCCCAGTTGGTGCGGCGCTGGCTGACAGCCTTCTGACGGGGCTTGGGTTTGCGCTTGCGCTCGTTGTCACGGCTCTCATCCGTGAGCTTTTCGGCACCGGAACCGTCGCGGGCGCTGCCGTGCCCTTCTTTAAGGCGCATGCCGTCTCCCTGCTGACCTCTGCCGCCGGCGGCTTCTTCGTGTTCGCCATTGTTATGGCGCTCGTTCAGGCTATCTTCAAAAACCGCACCGAGGATCTCTCCGGCGTTGCTGCTGACGCTGCTGCGACCTGCGCGGAAAAGGAGGCGTGAGTTATGGATTTTAAGACCTTTCTTCTTATCATCATTGGCGGCGCGCTCGCCAATAACTGTGTTCTGACACAGTTTTACGGCATCACCCCGGTGCTCGGCGCGTCGGGTCAGGCGAAGGCGCTGGCAAAGCACGGTCTTGCCGTTGCCGCAGTCACGCTCGTTGCCGCGCTCGCCAGCGACCTTCTCAGCTTTGGCGCGTATACAACGTTTCTCTGCGCGCTCTGGGTGCTGATCGCTGCCGCCGTTATCGGTCATTTCTTCACCGACAAGTGGCTTCTCATCGCGCTCAACGGCGTTGTGCTCGGCACATCCGCCGGCGCGCTCGGCGCTGGCTTTGTCCAGACGGCTGCCGCTGCGCTCGGCGCTGGGCTTGGCTTCACCGTGGCGCTGCTGCTCTTTGCCGGTGTTGAAACGAAGATCGACGACAAGTATGTTCCCGCCGCGTTCCGCGGCTTCCCTGTGCGCCTGCTCGCGGCAGGCATCATCTGCATGGCGGTCGTCGCATTTAAATGAGCAGGTCTCGCAAACGTCTTCCAGCGGAGCTTATCGTGCTCGCTGTGCTGCTTGTCGCTGCCGGCGCTCTTCTTTTGTGGCTTCGCCTTGGGCAAACGCCCGGTGCGTGGGCGGTCGTCCGTGTTGACGGACGCGAGGTCGCGCGCTATTCGCTTTCACAGGATGGCGTATACACCCTCAACGGCGGCACAAATGTCCTGACGATCAGGAACGGCTCTGCCGCCGTGACGGAGGCGGACTGCCCGGACAAAGTATGCGTTGACCAGGGGCGCGTGCATTACACCGGGCAGTGCATCACCTGCCTGCCAAATAAGCTCACCGTGACGATCGAGGGTGAGGGAGAGCCTGAGGTCGATCTTGTCAGCTGACAGAAAAGCGTATATTCAAGACGGAGTGCCTGTATACGGGCACTCCGTTTTTTGCGTAAAGGCTCCAAAATATATGGTGTTTTTCATAATTCCTATTGACAAAGTAGGGAAATACCATTATAATTACTACTTGAAAGATAGGAATTGCGGCCGCGAGGAGACAGGCGGCGCGGAAAAGAGGATATATATGAAAGACAAGAATCTGCTTGAAATAAGAAACCTGCACGTCTGCGTTGAGAATAAAGAGATACTCCGCGGCGTTGACCTGACCATCGGACGGGACGAGACACATGTCCTGATGGGTCCGAACGGTACGGGCAAGTCCACGCTTGGCTATGCCATCACCGGCAACCCGCAGTATACTGTCACCTCCGGCAGCATTGTTTTTGACGGCGAGGACATCACAGACCTGCCCGTCAATGAGCGCGCCAAGCGCGGGATATTTCTCTCGTTCCAGAACCCGCTTGAAGTTCCCGGCGTGACGCTCAGCGCTTTCATAAGAAGCGCGCTTGAGACCAGAACCGGCAAACGTATGCGCCTGTGGGATTTCAAAAAGAAGCTCGGCGAAATGATGAAGCTTCTCGATATGGACGAAAGCTATGCCGAGCGTGATCTGAACGTCGGCTTTTCCGGCGGCGAGAAGAAAAAGGCGGAGATATTGCAGCTTTTGATGCTTGAACCCAAGCTTGCCATTCTTGATGAGACGGACTCCGGGCTTGATGTGGACGCTGTGCGCACTGTCTCAAACGGTGTGCGCATCTATCGTGAGCGTGTGCACGGCTCGCTCCTTATAATCACGCACAGCACGCGCATACTCGAAGCGCTCACTGTCGATGCGGCGCACGTTATGGAAAACGGCGTTATCGTCAAAAACGGCGATGCATCCCTCGTTGATGAGATAAATGAGCACGGCTTTGCCGCCGTGAAGGGCGAATAAAAGGACGGTGAACACCATGAGAGAGAAAAGCAGCGTTGAGGATATAGACCGCAGCATATATGACATCCGTGACGTTGAACATGATGCCTACCGCATGGAGGAGGGGCTGACGCCCCGGATAATCGACAAGCTGTCCAAGGAAAAGGACGATCCCGTCTGGATGCAGCAATTCAGGCTTCATTCCCTGCAGATATATAACGAGACCCCCACCCCCGATTGGGGTCCGTCCATAGAGGGACTGGACATTGACCATATCGCCACTTATGTCCGCCCGAACACAAAAATGCAGAACAACTGGGACAACGTGCCCCAGGATATAAAGGACACGTTTGAGCGCCTTGGCATCCCTGAGGCAGAGCGCAAGTCGCTCGCCGGCGTCGGCGCGCAGTATGACTCTGAGCTTGTCTATCACAATGTCCGCGACGAGGTCGCTGCGCAGGGCGTCGTCTATACCGACATGGAGAGCGCCCTTAAAGGCGAGTACGCCGACATGGTTAAGAAGTATTTTATGAAGCTCGTCACCCCGCGCGACCATAAGTTTGCCGCGCTGCACGGCGCGGTGTGGTCCGGCGGCTCGTTTGTGTACGTGCCCAAGGGCGTGCAGGTGTCCATCCCGCTTCAGTCGTACTTCCGGCTCAACGCCAAGGGCGCAGGGCAGTTTGAGCATACGCTTATCATCGTTGACGAGGGCGCGAGCCTTCATTTCATTGAGGGCTGCTCCGCACCGAAATATAACGTCGCCAACCTCCACGCGGGCTGTGTGGAGCTGTACGTGAAGAAAAACGCGAAGCTGCGCTATTCGACCATTGAAAACTGGTCGAAGAATATGTATAACCTTAACACCAAGCGTGCGCTTGTGGAGGAGAACGGCGTTGTCGAGTGGGTGTCCGGCTCGTTCGGGTCTCACGTGGGCTGCCTGTACCCCATGAGCATACTTCGCGGCGACAACTCCCGCATGGAGTTCACCGGTGTGACCTTCGCCGGAGCAGGGCAGAATCTTGATACGGGCGCGAAGGTGGTTCATGCCGGGCGCAACACAAGCTCCTATATGAACACCCGCTCCATCAGCAAGAGCGGCGGCATATCCACATTCCGCAGCAGCGTGGTCGTGGAGAAGAACGCCAAGGGGGCGAAATCCTCCGTGTCGTGCCAGTCGCTTATGCTCGATTCCATTTCCCGCTCGGATACCGTTCCGGCTATGGACATCCGCACGCGCGACGCCTCCGTCGGGCATGAGGCGAAGATAGGCAGCATCAGCAACGACGCTATATTCTATCTTATGAGCCGCGGCATGAGCGAGGAGGACGCGCGCGCCACCATCGTCAGCGGCTTTGCCGACAATGTCTCCAAGGAGCTGCCGGTGGAATACGCGGTTGAGATGAACAACCTTATCCGCCTTGAGATGAAAGGCAGCATCGGCTGAGAGGAGGGAGCGCATGATGGAAAAACTGGTCATAAATAAACTGCCCACAAGAACGTGGAATCGCCTTGGCGTGAATGAGGCGCTGATAGAGTGGGACGCGGCAAACGCTGAAAAGCTCCCGGAGGAGCGCGTGAACGCTGCCGCAGATGAGAAAAAGACCGCGCATATCACGGTGCGCGGAGATAGCGAATATGCGGAGAAGACAGTGACGCTCACACTCGCGCCCGGCGCGGAGCTGACGGTTTTTGAGGACATGGCGGCTTCGCATAAGCTCTCTGTGAAAACGGATGTTACTCTCGGCGTGAACGCAAAGCTGCGCCTTGTGCAGGTGCAGAGCGCCGGAGAGCAGGGCTTGGCGCGCAGTGCGATAACCGCCGACTGCGCCGAAGGCGCGGGGCTCGAGCTCGTGCAGATACTTCTTGGAGCGGGCGATGTGTACAGCGATTGTCTTGTTGAGCTTCGCGGCGACGACAGCGGCTTCAAGTCAGAGGTCGGCTATATCGGGCGCGGCGCTCAGAAGCTGGACGTCAATCTTGTCTGCAACCACTACGGAAAGCGCACCGAAAGCGAGATCTCTGCCAACGGCGCGCTCATGGACGCGGCGGAGAAGATTTTCCGCGGCACGATAGATTTCAAGACCGGCTCGTCCGACTCTGTCGGCAATGAGAAAGAGACGGTGCTCATGCTCGGCGAGAATGCTGTCAACAAGACCGTTCCGCTCATCCTCTGCGCGGAGGAAAACGTCGTGGGCAACCATGGCGCAACCATTGGCGAGCTGGACGCTGAAACGCTCTTTTACTTTGAGAGCCGCGGCATATCCCGCACCGAGGCTGAGAGCATTCTTGCCCGCTCCGCTGTCGAGCGCCTTGCTCGTACCGTCGGAGACGCGGCTGTGGAAGAGCGTATAATGACATTGCTCAACGAGGAGGTCTGAACATGTCTGAACATATGGAATATAACTATAAGCTTGATTTCCCGCTGCTTGCGTCAATGGATGTGGCATACCTTGACAGTGCTGCCACAGCGCAGCGCCCGGGATGCGTCATAGAGGCGGAGCGTGAATTCTACCTCAAGCATAACGCCAACCCCCTGCGCGGGCTCTATCCCTTGAGCATCGCGGCGACGGATGCATACGAGACTGCGCGCGAGGCTGTCCGCCGCTTCATAAACGCCGCGAGCACCGAGGAGATAATCTTCACGCGCAACACCACCGAAAGCCTCAATCTTGTCGCGTACAGCTATGGGCTGACAAACGTGCACGAGGGAGATGAGGTGCTGGTGTCAATTATGGAGCACCACAGCGACATACTCCCCTGGCAGATGGTCTGCCGCGAGCGGGGCGCGAAGCTGAAATATATTGAATGCGCCCCTGACGGCAGCATCGACCTTGACAAAGTGGACGCGCTTATAACAGCGCGTACTAAGATCGTCGCCATTGCGCAGGTTTCCAATGTCCTTGGGCGCGAATACCCGGTGAAGAAAATCGCGGAGCTTGCCCATGCAAAGGGCGCAATCGTCGTCGTTGACGGCGCGCAGAGCACGCCGCATATGCCGGTGGATGTGCGCGATATAGACGCCGACTTCTTCGCCTTCTCCGGGCATAAGGTCTACGGTCCTATGGGCATCGGCGTGCTGTACGGCAAGCGTGCGCTGCTCGACGCGATGCCGCCGTTTCTTACCGGCGGCGAGATGATCGAATCCGTCACACGCGACGGCGCGACCTATGCCGAGCTACCGCACAAGTTTGAGGCGGGCACGGTCAATGCCGCCGGCGCGGCAGGGCTGAACGCTGCGCTTCATTATGTCGATACGGTCGGCTTCGACGCAATACGTCAGCGCGAGCACGAGCTGACGCACTATGCGTTCGATGCGCTCTCTGCCATCGACCATGTCCACATTCTCGGCTCGCCGCTCTGGCAGGAGCATAATGGGATCCTCACGTTCACACTCGACGGCGTACACCCCCACGATATAAGCGAGATCCTCGCCTCCGACGGCGTGAATGTCCGCGCCGGGCATCACTGCGCGCAGCCGCTGCTGACGCATCTGGGCATCAATGCCACCGTGCGCGCCAGCCTTGCTTTTTACAACACCACAGACGAGATAGACCGCCTGACGGCGAGCCTCGCATCGGTAAGGGAGCGTATGGGCTATGGAAAATAGAAGCTTTTATAATGAAGTTCTGACCGAGCACAACGTCCACCCGGAATTCAAGCACGATCTGCCGGATGCGGACATCGTTCTCAACGGCGTCAACCCCAGCTGCGGCGATGATATTTGGCTCAAGCTCAAGCTGGATGGGGATAAGGTGGTTGACGGCGCGTTCGTCGGCGACGGCTGCGCCATATCGCAGGCGTCGGCGGACATCATGCTCGGCATGGTGATCGGGCGCACCCGCGCGCAGGCGCTGGAGCTTGCGGACAAGTTCATGCGCATGATAAAGGGCGAGGCGACAGAGGAAGAGATAGAGAGCCTTGAGGAGGCATCCGCTCTCCGTGACATTTCCCATATGCCCGCGCGCGTCAAGTGCGCCGTCCTTGGCTGGCGCACGCTGAAAGAAGCGCTGGAAAAATAAGCAGTGTCAACAAAAAGCTGTCCCTATGAATAACATGGGGGCAGCTTTTTTGATAGCATTGCAGTGGATTCAGCACAGCGGCGCAATTATGCGCAGTAACCCGTCCACGATCCACCGGCGCATGTACTTTTTGCGGTCGTAGGGCTTCTGCTCGGTGGATTTGGAAAGCGTCTGCATGAAGTCCTTTTTCATATCGTCCAGCAGCGACGCTTTGTAGAAGAGGGAGTTGTTCTCAAAGTGCAGGAAGAGGCTTCTGTAATCGAGGTTTACCGTGCCCACCGTGCCGATGACGTCGTCGGCGATGCACGCCTTGGCGTGGATGAAGCCTGGGTCATATTGATATATCTTCACCCCTGCCTCCAGCAGCGCCTGATAGTAGCTGTGCGACAGGCGGAAGATGATCTTCTTGTCTGGAATACCCGGCATTACAATGCGCACGTCTACGCCGCGCTGCGCCGCACGGATAAACGCCTCCTGCAATTCGTCGCCCGGCGTGAAGTAGGGCGTATAAAACCATACATAGTCTTTCGCCTGGGAGAGAATGTCGATATAGAGGTTGTAGCTCACGGCGTTTGAACGGATGGGGGAGTCATAATAGGTCAGCACATAGCCGTCAGGCTCGCTGCCGAGGGGCGAAAGCTCTGCGGGCAGCTCAGACGTTATGGGTTCAGGCGTCCACTCTGCGAAAGCATTCCAGAATTCAAGGAACATGTCCGTGAACACCTTCGCGCTCTGCCCTGTGATGCGAAAGCCCGTGTCTTTCCAGTGTCCAAAGCGCACCTTGCGATTTATATACTCATCGGCAAGGTTTATCCCGCCCGTGTATGCAATGCGCCCATCTATGGCGAGAATTTTCTTGTGGTCACGGTAGTTCAGCGTGCCGCCCACGGCGAGCATGGGATTGAACGATATGCAGCGGATGCCCGCCTCTATAAGCTCGCGCCGGTCGCGCGCGGAGAATGTGGATATACTGCCGAGATCATCATATATCACGCGCACGTCCACCCCGTCTTGTACCTTCCGGCGCATGATGTCCAGCATCGCATCGAACATTTCACCGTGGTGGATGATAAAATACTCCACATAGATGAATTTTTCCGCACTCTCCAGGTCATGCAGCATATCCGGAAACATATCGTCGCCAAGGGGATAGTATTTCGCGCTCTCGTTTGCAAGCACGGGCGAGCCGGTCATTTTTCTGAGGTAAGCAAAGGTCTGCGCAAGGCGCGGCTCTTCGCTGCGTATTTTGCAGATCGCCGCATTGTCGTCGTGAGGTGCGGAGGGCGGCGCCGCGACGGCGAGCCTGCGCGCGAGCGGGTGCGCCGTGCGCTTGTTGCCGAACAGAAGGTACAACACCGCGCCCGCCAGCGGGAACGGCAGTATGACCAGCAGCCACAGCGTTTTGTACGCCGCCTCTTCCCGCTTTATAATAATGTACAGCACAAGAAATATGGAAAATATGGAGAGAATAAAGTTTATCACCGCCGCATACGGGGACATCCAGCGTATCAGCACCACCAGCAGCAGCGCCTGCACTGCAACTGCCGGCAGAACGGATATTATCCTGCGCACAGTCCTTCCCATATCAGTTTCTCCTCTCTGTCTGTTTTATTATAGTATATCAAACACGCGCCGTTTATGCAATGAGTGTTCTTGTCGATCAGAGGCAATGTTCAGAACTTAACAGCATTGTACAGCACGATAGTAAATGCCGCCTCAACTGAACTTCACGAAACGTTGAGATTGGGTTGATGTTGTGTTGCGAAAGCTCTGATAATCTGCTATAATATAAACAAACAGCGAGGAAAGAAGAATGAAAAAAAGCAAAATCACGGGGTTTTGGGCTTGCGCGCTGTATGCGGCGGTTTTGGGCGTTCTGTCGTTCACTGTCGGGCGCATCGTGCCGAAAAGCTGGTTTCACAGTGACCGCTTTCCCTTCAGATGCAGCGAGAAAGAGAAAAAGCTGTACGCGGCGCTGCGCGTGAAGGACTGGCAGAGCAAGGTGCCGGATATGAGCCGCCTTTTCAAGCGCATCATGCCTGCCAAGCGCATCAATGCCGATACGCTCTCCGATCTTCCGCGCATGCTGGAGGAGACCTGCGTTGCCGAAGCGACGCATGGCATTCTCTCCCTTCTGGGGCTGGGCTGCATGCGGCTGTGGAAGGGGATAGGCGGGGTGCTGTTTGCGGCGGCGTATATTCTCCTTGGCAACGTCCCCTTTATCATTATCCAGCGCTATAATCGCCCCCGGCTGCAAAAGCTCATGGAGCGCCGCCGCCGTCATGAGACGGGAGAGACAAAATGAACAATGTTCTCCTTCTCAGCTGCAACACCGGCGCGGGGCATAACTCCTGCGCCCGCGCGATAAAAGAGTGCTTCGAGGCGCAGGGAGTGCAGTGCGAAATCGTTGATTCTCTGCTTTTTATCTCTGAAAAGACCTCAAAATTCATCTGCAACTGGCATGTGCGCATCTACCGTCATCTGCCGCGTCTGTTCAGAAGCGGGTATAGGGAAGTCGAAAGCCACGCCTCCCCATTCCAGAAGGACAGCGTCATATATCAGTATCTCACCTCCGGGTCGGAGCGTATGTTTGACTACATCAGCTCCCGTGGATTTGACGCCGTCATATGCACGCATATTTTCCCTGCGCTCGCGCTCACGGATATGCTCGAAAAGCATCCGATGGCGTTGAAAACCGCCTTTGTCGGCACGGACTACACCTGTTCGCCCGGCACTGCGGATTCTGATCTTGATTATTACTTCATCCCTGACGCTTCGCTCACAGAGGAGTTTGCTGCCTGCGGAGTGCCGGAAGAGCGCCTGGTTTCCAGCGGCATGCCCATTCGGTCGGATTTCTATATCGCGGGCGACCGCGCGTCGGCAAAGCGCCGCATCGGCATGCCTCAGGAGCACAGGCATATTCTCATGATGTGCGGCAGTATGGGCTGCGGTCCTATTATTGAACTGGCGCAGCAGCTTGCCGCAATGCTTTCACCGGATGAGGAGCTGACCATCATATGCGGAACAAATGAAAAACTGTATGAAAAGCTTCAGCTTGAGTATCTCACGAACGCCAATATCCATGTAGAGGCGTTGGTGGAGGATATGCCGACATATATGCGTTCTGCCGATATTTACATGACCAAACCCGGCGGGCTCAGCACTACGGAGGCCGCCGCCATGGGGCTGCCGATGGTGCTGATAGATGCCGTTGCCGGATGTGAGGAGCATAATCTGGAATTTTTCACCGAGCTTGGCGGCGCGCTGACGGCGGATACGCCCGAGACTCTTGCTGCGGCGGCGATCACACTGCTGCATGACGGGGCGCGGCTTGACGCTATGCGCTGTGCGCTTGACCAAAACAGAGACTGCACCCCTGCGGAGTGCATATATAAAGTGCTGAATGGAAATGAACAGGACAGATTTTCACAACTTCACATTGGATAAGCTGAATACAGAGAAGTACAGTCATTTAAAGCTTTTGCTGTTCTGGCCTGTGTATGGGCTGCTGTTTGGTTTTGTGGAGCGGGTGTACGATCCGGGCGGGTACATCGTGATGCACTGCCGGCTTGACGATGCTATCCCGTTTTGCGAGTATTTCCTCATCCCGTACCTTTTCTGGTTTGTGTATCTCATTGGGACGCTTGCCTATACGCTCTTTTGCGACAGGGACGGGTTCAGGCGCATGATGCGCTTTATCATACTTACATATTCCGTGACGATACTCATATACTTTCTCTTCCCGACCTGCCAGCATCTGCGCCCGGCGCACTTCGCACATGATAATATGCTCACGCGCTTTGTCGCGTATTTCTATCGTTTTGACACGGACACCAACGTCTGCCCGTCGCTGCATGTCATCGGTTCTTTTGCTGCATGCTTCGCGCTTTGGAATACGGAGCGGTTTTCATCAATGATCTGGCATGCAGTGAACGTGCTGTGCTGCACGCTCATCTGCGTGTCAACGGTGTTTATGAAGCAGCACTCCGTCCTTGATATTGCGGCGGCTCTGCCGCTGTGCCTTGCGGGTTATGTGCTGTGCTATCTGCCAAATCTGCCGAGGTGTGTGAAAATCACATCATCTGCAAGAGTGAAGGATGACGGAATATGAAAACCATAAATATGCGCGGCGTGACGTTCGGCGAGGGGAGAATGAAAATAATCTGCCCGGTGGCCGCCCCTACAGTTGAAGCCGCTCTTGAAACCATAGAGCTTGCAAAAAGACTGCACGTGGATGCCGTAGAATACCGTGCCGACCGGAGCGTTAATGCCCATGACACTGACAAGCTCATGTGCGATCTGCGCCGTGTGCGCGATTGCCTTGGCAACCGACCGCTGATGTTCACATTCAGGTCCGTGCCGGAGGGCGGGCATGCCGAGCTTTTGCAGAATGATTATATTGCCCTTGTGCGCGCGGCGATCAGCTCCGGCTGTGCGGATATGATCGACATTGAGCACCGCATTGCTGATGCCGCAGCGAAGGAGCTTATTGATCACGCCCGCGCGTCAGGCGTGATTTCGATTTACTCCTACCACAATTTCAATGAAACGCCGGATGCCGGCTGCCTGTGTGATTTCATCGCGCACGCCCGCCGTCTGGGTGCGGATATACCCAAGTGCGCCGTTATGGCGCGTGACAGGGGAGACCTTTTAACGCTCCTCGCGGCGACGGAGCGCATGACGCGCGGTGAGGACGACACCCCGGTGCTCACCGTGGCGATGGGCACGGACGGAGTGCTCAGCCGCCTTGCAGGGGAGTTTTTCGGCTCATGCATGACGTTTTGCACGGTCAATGCGTCCAGCGCCCCGGGACAAATCGACTGCGAGCGTGCGTATGCAGCCGTCAGTGCGCTGCATGAGTGTATAAAAGCATAGGGCAGCAGCGCTTAATACGCCTGCTTTACCCGGCGCATTAGCGCTGCTGACATAGAAAAAGCTGTCCAAGCGGACAGCTTTTTTACGCATATTACGATATTACGGTTGGCGGCCGTTGCAGAGGTAGAAGACCGTCAGCAGCCCCGGACCGCAGTGCGCGCCGATGACAACGCCCAGCCCTGTTATGGTTATTTCGCCGACGTTGGGAAACGCCGCCTTGATCTCATCCCGGACGTGTTCTGCGTCCGCAACGCAGTCCGCCTGCAGAATGTGTATCTCAAGCCCCTTGGTGTCAATGTTGGCAAGGTCGCGCTTTACGCCGTCCACGATCTCCTTGAGAGCCGCCTTGCGCCCGCGCACCTTCTTTGCAACCTCCAGCGTGCCGCTGTCAGGCACGTAAAGCACCGGCTTTATCGACAGCATGCCGCCAACGAGCGCCGCCGCGTTTGACACGCGCCCGCCTGCCTTGAGGTAATTCAGGTCGTCCACTGTGAAGCGGTGGGCGATCTTCAGCTTGTGCTCCTCACCCCAGGCAATGACGGCGTCATAGTCCGCGCCGTTCTCCATCAGCCGCACCATGTTTTCCACCAGCAGCCCCAGCCCGCCGGAAATGCACAGTGTGTCCATCAAGTAGAGCTTGCGCTCCGGAAAATCCCGGCGCGACATCTCCGCGCCTAACTTTGCTTTTTCAAACGACACGGACATCTTCTGCGACATATCCAGATAGATAACGTCTTTGCCTGTTTCCAGCAGGGATGTAAAAAAGTCATAGTAGGCGTATTCATTTATCATTGAGGTCTTGAGCCGGTCGCCATTACGCATACCGGTATAGACCGCAGCGCGGCTCTCTTCACGGCAGTCATCCTCATAAATCCGGTCGCCGATGGTGTAGGTGTAGCTTATGAACGGCACATTGTGCGCTTCCAGCCATGTACGCGGCAGATCTGAGGTAGACGAAGTTGCAATGATGTAGTTCTGCATAATAGCAATAACCTCCCAAAACGATATATTGCTATTTTATAATACTACAATAAATTCAAGTATTTTTAAACTCAATATAAAGAATTGTTGATTTTCATAAAGGGGCAAACATGATCAGTATTTCATGCCGTCGGTCTTGTGCACCCTCACAGGCTCGGAAAAGAAGCCCATCACCGCACCGCCGATGTTGACCTGACAGATATAATGCATCCACTCGGTTTGAAAATCAACCTCAACAAGTGTGCCTGTCTGCCGCATGCTGATGTCGAGCACCTCTTCGGGCGTTATGTGTGCGTAATCGATAGCGGTCCGTGCGATGAAGTTATAAATATTGTTCTTCATTTTCTTTTCTCCTGTGTCTTCTATAATATAGTGTATTTTGCTTACTGCGATGAAAATAGTATACACTTCTTAAACTGATAAATCAAGTTAAAGCTAGATTTTATTATATTTTACGTTTAACCTTGATAAACTATTTTACGGTGATTTGTTATGATAGATTACAAGGTTATTGGCTTGCGGATAAAGCAGCAGCGAAACAGACTCAACATGACACAGGATACGTTAGCAGAACTGGCGGATATAACACCTGTTTATCTTTCAAAAATCGAAAACGGACATGTGCATCCGACATTGGATCTGCTGAGCGCCTTGTGCTCGATACTTGGATGTGATCTCAACGCGGTGCTCATTGATACTTCGCCAATGTCCAGCAATTATCAAAACGAGCGCGTGATTCAGCTCTTCAACGCATGCTCGCCGGATGTAAAGCCGATTGTGCTTGAACTTCTGGAGAAGCTGTCGAAGCTTTAAGGCAGCACCGCACAATACGCCTGCGGCTTTTGTTCATGCCGCATTATGCTGCGCTGCCCTAAATGAAAAAGCGCCGGGAAACGCTGCATTTCAAGCTTTTCCCGGCGCTTTGCCGATGTGTATATCAAATTATGCGGTGTGACCGTTATGCTGTCATGACCGCTCTATCTCATGCTTTCCAAACCGCTTTTGCACCTCGTCCATCTTCCCGCAGCCAAGCCGACCCTCCGGGCAGAAGCCTTTCACACAGCACGACGGACCCAGCTTGTCAAAGAGAGCCGGAAAGCTTTCTCGCAGGAGCGACAGTATGCCCACGGCAATTTTACGTATCTCCCATTGCGCGCGCTCACAGCAGCGCAGCTCGCAGAAGAGCGCAAGCTCGCGCGCGTTCATCGCCGATATTACGTCCGTCAGCGTGCCGCTGAGCATAAAATACTGCCGGTGCGCCGTGAATAAGGGGCTTGTCTCGTTTGCAAGCAGCGTCTCATACGCGCTTTCGACCGCGGCGGTGTATACCTCGCGCATTGCCGAGTCGGCGCTGACGGACGCAGGCATTATAACGCGCCCGAGCGCGACGCTCCTGAGCTCCGGAATAATTACGGACTGCATCCTGTGGCGCACGAGATGCGTTACACCCGGCAGTGTGATGTCATTTATCAAAAAGACATAGCTTAACAGCTCCAGCTCACGCGGACGGCTGTCGGTAAGAAGCTTTGCATAGCCGCATTCCAGGCGGCAATTCAGTTTCATTGCGGTGGAGAGCATTTTCTCCGGCGCTTCCGGCGCTTGCAGAAGCTCTGCGCGCCCGACCTCGCTGTCCGGGATGAACTGCGGCGCGCAGAGAGGCACGGCGGCAGGCGCGTCGGGTGCGGCCGCGTAAAACGCTTTCTGCGAGGCAAGGTATTTTTCAAACGAAGGGAACAACTCAAGAAGCTGCGTTTCAAGCTGGCGGGCCAGCTCGCGCAGCTCCGGCACGGCACGTCCTCGCCCCGTGCTCATATCTGCGATCATGCGTATAAGCTCGCGCGCGTTGACCGTGCAGTAGAAATTGCTGCAAAACGAGTAGGGGAGCACAAAGCGCGCGTCCTCCTTGGGTATGCCACCATCGAGAAGCCGTTTGTACGCGGCAAAAAGCACGTCCATATAATCGCAGTAAAGCTTTTTCTCTCCGCTGTCCAGCCCGCCCGGTATATGGTAGCCCAGCCCGCCAAAGTCCACATAGCGGCGGGACTTCACCGTGAACGAGGCAAGGCGGTGCTCTATAAAATACTCCTCTGCATAAACCGATACACCGCACAGCGCGAGTGTGAACACCGCGTGCTCGATGACTGAGCTGTGTCCGGAGTCAAGTACCTTACCGATGAGCCTGCGGTTTGCGCTGCTGTCTGCTGCGCCGTCAAAAAGCTCGAAGGCGCTGCCGCTCGTTGTGGAGATCTTTGCCGCGCTTGCGCATGCCCTTTCGCCGTGCATACTGTGGCTCACTATTCTCGCGTTTGCATACTCTGGCATCTGTATGTCCTCCGTATATATGCTGCCCTTGATTATATCCTATATCGCCGGACATTTCAACATTGCATCTGGTCATATATTTTCGTATTAAATTGATACTTGCATATAATCAGTATGAGGAATATATTAAAATAATAAAAAGGAGGTGCAGATGCCATGAAACACGATAAACTCTTAAAGCTTGTGCTGGGGGCGTTGTTTGCTGCGCTTACCTGCGTTGCGACTATGCTGATCCATATCCCCATGCCCGCAACAAACGGCTATATCAATCTCGGCGACGGCATGGTGCTCCTCGGCGCTTTTTTTCTCGGCCCGGCATACGGCTTCGCGGCGGGTGGGCTTGGCTCAATGCTGGCTGACTTGCTGCTCGGCTATGCCGCATATGCGCCAGGCACTTTTTTTATAAAGGGGCTGACGGCGCTTGTCGCCGCGCTCGTGCTGCATGCGCTCTCCGGCAGGCTCGGCGGGCTTGTCGCTGGCTCTGCTGCGGGTGAGACCGTGATGGTGCTGGGGTACTTCGCATATGAGGCGCTCGCTCTCGGCTACGGTATCGCCGCGGCGGCGAGCATTCCCGGCAACGCCATCCAGGGTGCGGCGGGTATGGTCGTCGGGATACTTGCATATAAAGCGCTCCACGCTGTGCCCGGCATCAAAAAACTGAGCCATATTTGAGAGACGGGGGAATGCATAATGTATGAGGAATTGACACACCAGGCTAAAGCCGCAGTCGAGGAGCTGCTGGACACGGCAAAGCTCCGTGCCGGCGATTTATTTGTCGTTGGCTGCTCGTCGAGCGAGATCGTGGGCGAAACTATAGGCAAGGGATCGAGCTTGGAGGCGGCACAGGCAGTGTTTGCCGGCATATATCCGGCGCTGAAGGAGCGGGGGATATATCTTGCCGCACAGTGCTGTGAGCATCTCAACCGTGCGCTCATCCTTGAAGCGGCAGCGGCGGAGAAGTTCGGGTATGAGCCGGTGAACGTGCGCCCGTGGGCACATGCCGGAGGCTCGTTTGCCACGACGGTTTTTGAAAACCTTGACCATCCCGTTGCGGTGGAGCATATCCGCGCAAGCGCCGGCATGGACATCGGCGACACGCTCATCGGTATGCATCTCAAGGATGTCGCCGTGCCCGTGCGCCTTGGCATAAAAAGCATCGGCAAGGCAAATCTCGTCTGCGCGCGGACGCGCCCGCGCTTCATCGGCGGCGAGCGTGCGCGCTATCAGGACGCGCTGAAGTAACACAATAACCAATAGGACACCGCGTGATGCGGTGTCTTTTCTATGCCCCGCATACTTGAAATATATAAAAAAGCGAATATAATAATATGAACTCGAAATTCTGGAGGTAGCGTCAAGTGACTGCGGACAAAGAAAGATCAGACCTTATGACAGAGGGCAGCATCGGCAGAAAGCTGCTGGTGTTCTGCGTGCCGCTTATTCTGGGCAATCTTCTTCAACAGCTTTATAACACGGCGGACTCCGTCATCGTCGGCAACTTTGTCGGCAGCAACGCGCTTGCGGCGGTCGGGTCGAGCGGCGCGCTCATCTATCTTCTCATCGCGTTCAGTCAGGGCGTGTCCGTCGGTGCGGGTGTTGTCATTTCGCATTATCTCGGTGCTGATGACAGCGCGAGCACCCGCAACGCGGTGCACACCTCGCTCGCCATCGTCGCTCTGATCGGCGCAGTGCTCACCGCTGCTGGCATAGCCCTCAGCGGCGCTCTGCTGCAGCTGCTCGATACGCCGCAGGAGGTCATGGCGGATTCGGTGACGTATCTGCAAATTTATTTCGGCGGCATTCTTTTCAACGTTGTCTATAACATGGCGGCAGGGATACTGAATGCTGCGGGCAACTCCCGCCGCTCGCTTTTATATCTTGCCATTGCCTCTGTGACCAATATCGTACTCGATCTTATTTTTGTGGCGCTGCTTGATATGGGTGTTGCGGGCGCGGCAATCGCCACTGATGTCAGCCAGCTGCTCTCCTGCGTGCTGTCGCTCGGTTACCTTATGCGCGTTAACGCGCCCTATCGCGTCAGAGTGTGCCAGCTGCGCATTGATGGGCGCATGGCGGGCAATATAATCCGCATCGGTCTGCCGACAGGCATTCAGAATATGGTCATTTCGCTGTCCAACGCCGTTGTGCAGTCGAGCGTCAACGCCTTCGGCGCGGACGCGATGGCGGGCTTCGGTGCGTATATGAAGATCGACGGCTTCAACATTCTCCCTGTGCTGAGCCTGAGCCTTGCAATGACGACTTATACCGGGCAGAACCTCGGCGCGGGCAAGGTTGACAGGGTGAAAAAGGGAATGTGGCTGACCCTCGCCATGGGTTTGGGTTATACCGCCGCAACGGGCGCGCTGCTGCTTGTGTTTTCTGCGCCGCTAATGCGCCTTTTCACCGAAAATGCCGATGCCGTCGCTTACGGTCAGCTCGCCATGCGGTATTTCTGCCCGTTCTATTTTATCCTTGGTATAATGCATATTCTTGCCGGGACTGTGCGCGGCGCGGGGAAGAGCATCCCGCCGATGGTCATCATGCTGGTGTCGCTGTGCATCGTGCGTATTGTCTGGCTCAAGCTCATCGCCCCGCTATACGGCACGATCGACGGCGTGTTCATTGCCTATCCCATCACCTGGGCAGTCGGCATGGCGCTTATGGTGCTGTATGCCGTGTTCGGAAAATGGCTGAAAGTCAGCGACGAATACTGATAATGAGATGAAAACACCCCTGCGGCAGTGAACAGCGCCGCAGGGGTGTTTTGCAGTTACTCTGTTGTCAGCGCGTGTGTGCGCAGGTATAAGAGAATCTCATTTACGCCGCTGGAGTTGAGCGTTTTTCCGTTTGTGGAGAGATAGCTTGACAGCACCGCGCCAGTTCCGTCGCCAACTGCCTTGCCGGAGTCGGTAAAGTATACGCCGGTTGCTGAGCATACCTCGCGAATCCAGTCGTTCGCGTCGCTTATCATGATGGTCGTCAGTCCGTCAGAGCCGGTGTAGTTGGAAACGACTGAGCTTATAGAGCAGCAGATGATCTTCGTGTCCGGGCTTGCGGACTGTATTGCGGTTATCATGGCGGCGTAGCTTGCCTTGAATGCCGTCTCGTCCACAGCGTTCAAACCGTCCTGACCCACGCATATCACGAGGATCGGCGGCTTTGCGATCATCGCCGCGTCGGCAATAGTGATGGATGATCCGTCCGAGGGGTATACTATCGTTGCTGTCGGCAGATCTGCCACGCGCAGCGAGCCGGAATCCGTGCCCCATACCTGATATGTGCCCGTGCCGCCGGAAAGCAGACCGTAGTCACGCACGCCGATAAAGGAGCTGTCAGAGAGGAATGTGAGCTTATCAATGTACTCCTGACCGGCGTCATTTGTCTCTGGAAGCGTAAGCAGATTGCCTGTGCCGTCCGCCGTGCCGGGGGTCAGCTCCGTGACATTGCCGCTGCCCTCGACGCTCTCTGCCGTCAGCGCGGTGGAGCTTGAAAATGAATCGCCGTTGTAGCGGTTGACGCTTGCAATGACCAAACCCACGACGAGCGCTGCAAGACACACAACGATACCGATCGCCCAGCCCAGATTTTTCAGTGAAGTCCATTTACCTGTCATATTCTGCGACCTCCTTGGGGTACAGTGCAATGCTGGCGGGCTTGATTTAAGCCCGCCAGATAATATTTGTCAGTGTATATGCTGTCAGTTTTCAGTTTCGGCGAGAGCCTTAGCCTCTTCGATGACCTTCTGCTGGACGTTGCCGGGCGCTTCCTCGTAACGGATGAACTTGCACGTGAACGAACCGCGACCCTGGGTCATGGAGCGAAGATCGATGGTGTAGGAGCTCATCTCCGCCATGGGGACTTCAGCCTCAACGGTCTGCATGCCGTCCTCGGCGGTCATGCCGAGCACCGTGCCGCGGCGCTTGGAGCTGATGTCGCTCATGATGTCGCCGAGGTTCGCGTCGGGAATGGTGACCTGAAGGAGACCGATAGGTTCGAGGATGGTGGGCTTTGCCTTGGGGATACCATCCTGGTACGCAAGACGCGCTGCGGTCTGGAATGCCATATCGTTGGAGTCAACAGGGTGGTAAGAACCGTCGTACAGCGTCGCCTTCAGCCCGACGAGCGGATAACCGGCGAGAACGCCCTTCACAACTGCATTGCGCAGACCTTTTTCAACGGACGGGAAGAAGTTCTTGGGAACAGAGCCGCCGAAAACTTCCTCGGCGAAAATCATGTCGTCCTGATCCTCCTGCGGCTCAAAACGGATCCAGACGTCGCCGAACTGACCGGAACCGCCGGACTGCTTCTTGTGGCGGCCGTGAGCCTCAACCTTGCCCTTTATCTTTTCGCGGTAAGCGACGCGCGCGGGCTTGAGCTCGGTCTCAACGCCGAAACGGCTCTTGAGCTTGGAGCACAGCACGTCTACCTGAATGTCGCCTGCGCCGGAAATGACCATCTGGTGAGTCTCCGCGTTGTTGACGAGATTGAAGGAGATATCCTCCTCGTTCAGCCTTGCAAGACCGGCAGCGACCTTGTCGTCCTGCCCCTTGGTCTTGGGGGAGATAGCCATGGAGTAGCACGGCTCGGGAATCTCGATGGGGGGCAGCTCGACCTCGTTTTTCGGGTCGCAGATGGAGTCTCCGGTCTTCCAGTCCATCTTGCCGACGGCAACGATGTCGCCGCAGCAGCAGTCCTTGACCTCGGTGCTCTTCTTGCCGCACATGGTGTACAGACGACCAAGCTTGTCTGTGCTGGAGGTGCGCACATCGCGCAGGGACATGTCGCTCGTGACAGTGCCGCGCATGACCTTTATGAAGCTGTATTTGCCGAACTGATCGGAAACGGTCTTGAAAACGAATGCGAGGGTCGGCTCGGAGGACTTGTCCTCCGGAGCGGAGACGTAGTCAACGATGCCCTGAAGCATTGCCTCAGTGCCGATGTTGCTCATCGCAGCGGAGGCGAACACAGGAACGACGGAGCGATCCTTCAGACCTGCCCTGATACCGGTGACCATGTCCTCTTCGCTCAGCTCCATAGTCTCAAAGAACTTCTCCATCAGCTCCTCGGTTGCGCCGGCGGCTGTCTCCATGAGCGCTTCGCGCAGCTCCGCGACCTTGCCCGCATCTGCGGCGGGAACGTCGATCTTCTCGACCTTTGCACCCTTGGTCCTGTACGCAATGTTATGCACTATATCGATCACGCCCGTGCCGTCGGACATGGGGGCGGTGACGGCGCAGACGATTGAGCCGTACTTAGCCTTGAGCGCGTCAACGACGGCGTAATAGTCGCCGTGCTCCTCGTCGCACTTCGAAACGCAGAACATGACAGGCAGGTTTGCCGCCTTCAGGTACTTCCAGGAGCGCTCGGCGCCGACGGAGATACCGTCCTTCGCAGAGCACAGAATGACGCCGCACTCGACCGCGCGGATGGCGGAAAGCACGTCGCCGGCGAAGTCAAAGTAGCCGGGGCAGTCAAGAACGTTGATCTTGCAGCCTGCGTAGCTCACTGGGGCGACGGAGGTGGAGATCGTTATCTGGCGCTTGATCTCTTCAGGGTCATAGTCGCAGACGGTGTTGCCGTCGCTGACCTTGCCCATGCGGTCGATCGCACCGGTGACGAACAGCATGCTCTCGGCGAGACTGGTCTTGCCGCTGTTGCCGTGTCCCATCAGGCAGATGTTGCGGATGTTTTTGGTTTCCATGTGTTGCTTCCTCTCTAGTACGATATAAAAATAAAAAAAGAATTTTCTGCAATTGCAATATATTATACACTATCTGCCCCATGCTTTGCAACTATATTTTCACAAAATTGAGGCGGGATATTATGTGAGCGCAGAGCAGAGCGTATATACGGCAAAAAGGGCCACCTGAGACGGTGACCCCTTGCAAAAGAGAGTGATCAGAATTTCATGAATACCGATACGATAATGACCGGTATCGTTGTCAGCAGCATGTACAGCATTATAAAGCCGAGACCGATGCTGCCGGTGCTGAGCATCTTCACAAAGACGATCAGCATGCCGAGTATCGCGCTGAGAACGGAGATGACGATGTTCACGCGGGTGGCGGTGTAGATATTCCTGCCGGTGTCCGCCATGCTCGTCACGGAGGCGAGACCCTCGCGGCACACGACCGCAGCGATCTTGCTGCTCTCCGAGGGCTGCGTCTCGGTTATCTTGAAGCGCTCGACATACGGCGGAAAATCATATCCGTCGGTTGCAATGTCGAAGGTGTTTTTGAGCATTTCAGGCGTTATGTTGAAATCACGCAGTGCGAAAATTGGATGACGGTTGGAACGCATCAGCTCGACCAGCGCGCGTCTCACCTGCGGCAGGGGCTCGTAGTTCATGGAGAATATGCCATAGAGTATGCCGTCTATTGCGAGCAGCACCGTGGTTTTGTCCACGAGACGGAACGGGATGCGCACGTTCATCAGGCGCATGAGATCGCTGCTGCCGCAGAGAACGATGTGACCGTCGATAATGCCTTTCATTCCGCCGCCGGACAGACACTCAAAATTGGACATGGGCTGCACGGTGCATCCGTTCTGCTCCATCTCGTCGGAAAATGCCTTGCTCATCGAGCAGCCGGACGCGATGATCATCGTGCCTGCGTAGGATATGACCTTCTGCGCGTCCTCGTCCGCGAAAATACGGATGGACTCGATGGAAATACTGCTCTCGGGGAAAAGATCGCGGTCGGTGACGATGAGGTTGCTGCTCTGCCCGATGTCGCACAGACCCGACCAGCCCGCGATTGCCGCGCCGCTGGAGAATATCTGCATTGACCCCAGGAAAAAGGGGAGTGCGAAGCATATCAGCGCTGTTGCCGGGACAGCCGGAACGAGAACGGCGGAGAATATGTAAATAACGTCGTAGTAGTTATGCGTCGCGGCGGAGACGATGAGCGCGAAGACCATCGCGCCGAGAAGCATGAACGGAGCAAGCTTTGCGTAGAGAGTTTCGTCCGGGGCGGCCTCCTCACAGCGGCGGACAAAGCCGGTCGCGGGGCGGGAGGTCTTGACAAGAGTGATGTCCTTGCCCTTTATGTTGTTGTCGCCGACGATGCTGTATATGCGCTTGGCGATTGCGGGCACACGCAGCGTTTTGCGCAGCGCCCTCACACTGAGAAGGGAGGAGAGCATCACGCCAACGAGGGAGAAGCTTGACACGGCACAAAGAGGGATATGACTGCTCACGCCGCTGTCCATTGCCACCATCGCCGCGTCCGCAGAGGTTATCAGGCACGCAATGACCGCGAGGGAATCCGCGCCCATCTGCAAATGCGCCATCTTGAGAATGCCGTTTGTCACGATGTCCAGCGCAAGGAGCATTATCGTGAACTGCACCGCCATGCACATCGCGGCGGTTACGGGCAGATAGCCCAGCATACCCGGAATGGGAAGACCGAGGGATATGTACACCATGAATGCCAGCAGCCCGCAGGCAATCTGCAGGCGCAGGCGTGCGGAATGCACAAATGAACCGTAATACTTCGACGCTGCCGCGCATGTGACCTCGGCGCCCAGATCCTCGTCCTCATCGTTCATTGTCGCCGCGGAATCGCCGCGGTGCGTGCCTCTGAGGCGGAAGAATATCGTGGCGAACACCGAAGCGAGATACTCTGAAAACGAAGGGGGCATATAGCCTTCAGGATGCTCGTCATCCGGGTAATCCTCGCCGTCGTCGGCGGCGAGATCCTCCATGCGTTCCGTATCGGCATAGGCATAGGCGCTCTGCCTGTCGTTTATATCGCGGAAGCCGCGCGCGAAAACCTCTTCTTCATCCTCGTGCTCGTCTTCGGCGATATACTTGGGCTGGTAGGACGTGCGAAGCTTTTTGTCCTTTTTTTTGCCGAATGAGAATTTCGGCTTGCCGCTGCGGGGCAGCTCGTCGTAAGCTTCGTCATAATCCCCGCGCGCCGCGCTGCGACCGCACTGCTCGGCGGGTATGTAGTCCTCGTCTGCGGAGGTATCAACGTCCCTTGCGGAGAAGGAGCGCTCATAATTTTTCCTGCCGTTGAGGTTAAAACGGCTGTCTATCTCCGGAGCGTATTCGTCGTCCTGCCGGGGACGTGCGTGCGAGCGATCATCGATGTCGCTGACGTCCATGTCAAAATCGGAAAAAAGCGCGCCCGAATGGAACTCGGAAAGAATATCATCGACGGACATATCATCGCTGCCGTATTTATTTTTTCTGTCATCCTTGCGGCTCATATAACTATCCATCCCATCCAGATCATAGGCTTGCACTTGCGCGTCAAAGTCAGCGGATACTCTGAAAACGGGACGTCTTGGACGCCGTGCCTTGCGTATCATGGGCATCGTGCGCATCGGCGCGCAGACTGCCTGCTCGACCGCCAGATATTCACGCTCCATTGTGGGTCACCACCTCATTAAAATTACTGACATATTAGTTCGGGGGTGTCATGCATTGTTCGTGCGCTGGCGCAGAACCTCATACATCGTGATGGCTGCCGCCGTTGATGCATTGAGCGAGCTGACCTGCCCGCGCATGGGGAGACTGATGATGAAATCGCAGCATTCGCTGACAAGGCGACCCATTCCGTCGCCCTCAGAGCCAATGACCAGCGCCACCGCGCCGCTCAGATCCGTGTGCCACAGATCGCTCTGCCCATTCGCCGCCGTGCCGTATACCCACACGCCGCGTGTCTTCAGTTCTTTTATCGCCGCCGGCAGATTTGCCACACGTGCAATGGCCATATGCTCCGCTGCGCCTGCCGATGCTTTGTCAACGATGGCGGTCAGACCGGCGCTGCGCCGCTTGGGGATGATCACGCCGTGTGCGCCTGCGCATTCGGCGGAGCGGATGATAGCGCCGAGATTGTGCGGGTCGCTTATCTCGTCGCACACTATCACAAACGGTTTCTCGCCGCGCTCGTCTGCAACGGCAAAAATATCATCCACCGTGCAGTATTCGCGCACGGCCGCGAGTGCGATAACCCCCTGATGCGCATGCGTCTGGCTCATATAGTCGAGCTTGCGGCGGTCAGCTTCCACCACGACTATGCCCGCCTCGCGCGCCCTGGAGGCGATATGCCCAAGCGTTTTGTCAACATCACCCTTGGCGATGAATATTTTATCTATTGCACGACCGGCGCGCAGCGCCTCTATGACTGCGTTGCGCCCCTCAATAATGTCGTTTTTCAGTTCTCTTTCTTCCATTGCACAGCTCCAGATAAAAAAGCCAACATAATCATGTCTACATAATACCACAACATTATGTAAATTAAAAGCATTATTTTTAATTTTCCCGAAAATTTTTTCTGGCTGTCGCCGTGCAGTATGTCAACGCCTTGAAATAATGCGGCTTTCGGCGTTAATATTCAAAAATTATTTATGGACAATACACGGCACAAAGGGTATTATAAAAGAGCATTATATAAGGGCAGCGCCGCATAATGCGGCGTTGCCTAAGAAAGATAATCTTTGCTTTCCTTCGGAGGATCAAAATGAAAAACCCCAGAAACAGTATAGAGCGCTTCTGCGCGCAGCACCCGCATTTCGGTATTCCTAGCCTTATTAAATATATTACTATCGCCAATGTTGTCTTCTGGCTGCTTGGCGCTATAATGCCCGGCTTCCTCAGTTATCTCACATTCAACCCTGCGCTGATCCTTCGTGGGCAGATCTGGCGCATTTTCACGTTTGCCCTTTATCCGCCGAGCACGGGGGTTCTCGCGTTTATCGCTTTTTACTTCTACTATCTCATAGGCAATACGCTCGAGCACTATTGGGGCACGCCGCAGTTCAATATCTATTTCTTCTCCGGCATTATTCTCACGGTCGTCTACGGCTTTATCATGTACTTCGTCATGGGGACAGGTTTCAACCTCACGGCGGAGTATATATATCTCTCCATGTTCTTCTCGTTTGCCGTGCTCTGCCCGGATATGCAGGTGCTGCTTTTTTACATCATCCCCATTAAGATGAAATACCTTGCGTATCTCAACGCGGCGCTTTTCATATACAGCGTCTTTTCAACGCCGTTCCCGGCAAATCTTCTGCCCCTTGTCGCCGTGATCAACTTCTTCATTTTCTGCGGCGGCGATCTTTTCAGCAGAATTCCAAAGCGCCCCAGTGCGAACACCGTCAACTTCCGCAGAGAATCCGCGCGCATAAAGCGCGAGCAGCAGGCAAATCTCTACACGCACAAATGCGCCGTCTGCGGGCGCACGGACGCCGACCATCCGGAGCTGGAATTCCGCTACTGCTCCAAGTGCGCGGGGTATCACTGCTTCTGCCAGGATCATATCTATAACCATATACATTTCAAAGAGTAAAAAAGAAAGAGCAAAAGAACGAAAAAATCCTGCACGGCTGCCGTGCAGGATTTTTGCTTCTTTATTCGCGCTCCAGAGTTATCAAAACGATCTCCGGGCGGTTGTTGATGCGCAGAGGAAAAATGCTGTTGCCAAGTCCGCGGCTGACGATCATGTCCGTGCCGCCGACGGTGTACAGCCCCGCGTCGTATTTGGGGAAGAGCCCCTGCCCGGGCGCGGCGAGTCCGCCGATAAACGGCAGGCGTATCTGACCGCCGTGCGCATGCCCGCTCAGAACAAGGTCAGCCCCGCCGGCAGCGTAGCTGCCGATATACTCCGGGCGATGCGCAAGAAGAACGGTATAGCCGTCGTAACCCTCGGTAATATGGGCAAGCTTCTTTTCTATCATTGCCGGGAAGCCCTCTGCTATCTCCTCGCTCGTGGCGAAGTTCGGGTCGTCCAGCCCCGCAAGCAGAAGCGTGTCCCCGCCGCGCGACAGGCGGCACGCGCGATCTGTCAGCACGTTTATGCCCGCCGCCGTCAATCCCTCGCGCAGTATCCAGTATTCCATTATCGCGCCCTCGTGGTTGCCTGTCACGTAGTACATCGGCGCAATTTCCGCCGCGCCCTCGGCAAAGTCCAGCGACTGGTCTATGTCCGTTCGGTTCGCGTCGATGAGGTCGCCGGTTATCACGATGATATCCGGCTCGCATTCGGCGAGCAGGGCGAGAAGCTTTTCATTATCCTCGCCGAATTCGGCGTCATGCAGGTCTGATACCTGCGCGATGCGAAATCCGTCAAACCCGGCGGGTATGCGCGCGGAGCGCACTGTAATGCGATTTACCGTCAGCGCCGTGTTTCCCCACGCCAGCCAGACCGCGAGCGCTGCCGCCAGCGCAAGCAGCAGGAACGCTGACGCTGCATTGCGCCGTCTGCGCTGCAAATTATGTTCGGCGCATCGTTCCTTCATTCCATCGCCCCTCTCCTTTAGGTGTTCAGTATAATTATATTCCGTCTGTCAAGCGGGAAAAGACCGGAATACGGTGAAAAATTGCGCCGCTCTCATCCGAGCGCGGCGCAAGGTATATTGACCGGGTATTATCCGACCTTCGTGTATTCACAGCTCTGATTTGTCAGGAGTGAGTTGTACTTTGTATACGTGAAGCGGCCAAGGTTGGATATTAGCGCGCAGTAGGTCGTCGTGCCGTCCGGCGATACGGTGAAGGTGTTCGACCCGACAACGGCGGTCAGCTCAATGGGGTAGTCCTCGCCGCCCGCAGGATAGATTAACAGCCGCGCGCTTGTGTCGTCGATGTCGATTATGACCTTTGATGTGAAGCCCCCGCAATTGAGCGTAAGACCGGAGGTCTGTGCGATGAGCGTGGGATCGCCGCGGTACAGCTCCCACGTGCCGCAGTAGGGCGCATAGAATTGCAGCACGTTCAGCCACTGCTCGCGCATATCGAACTCGCCCTTGTATTCCGTGAGCCACTGGTACGCGCCGATAATATCACCCTCGGCACATTTATCGTAGAACGGCTTTGTGAAATCCCCTGCATCAAGAGCGCGCTGCTGCTGTGCGGTGCTGTCCTTATAGCCGCCAAGCGCGGCAAATTCCTCGCTCACAGCCTGGCATATCGGCTCTGTGCCGCTTTCAGGAGCGTCGGCAATGTTGATCTCCGCCCCATCGGCGCGTAGTATCTCGCGTATGTCGGATGAAACGCCGTTGCCCAGCTCCGCGAACACGGACTGCGGGATATAGAACACGCTCTTTTTGCCGTCGGTATCACTAAGCGCCGCCGTCACGCCCTGCATGAAGTATTTTTCCGTCACGCTGCACAGCAGCTCCGCGCGGCGGTACATACTCTCCTTTGCCATATCTGCGCTGTCCTTATAGCTGCCCAGCGCGAGAAAGGCGTCGCGCGCCTTGAGATAGCAGCCCTCATCCAGCAGTGCCTGCGCCGCGTTGTATGCATCGCGCTTCTGCGCATCGAAATAATCCTCTATTGCCTTCTGCGCGCTCTCGCGCTGTGCGGCGCTGTCGGCGTAATCACCCAGCGCGGCGAAAAGTTTGTCCGCCTCGCGGTACAGTGTCACGGACACCGTCTCGCCCTCGGCGACGTCCGAACGCTTCAGCCCCAGCTCAAGCAGCCCAGCAACGTCGTCATTTTTTGCGCAGTCCATTATGTGCAGCGCCTTTTTGTACGGCACGGTCTTTTCGGCGTATTCCTCGGCATCGTTGTAACTGCCGAGTGCAGTGAAGGCGGCTTCCGCCTCGTCATATTTTCCCGCGTCAAGCAGTGCGATCGCTGCGGCGTAATCCTCCTGCTGCCTGATATACCGCGGCACGGTGCATAGCGCCGCCGCCGCGATCATGATCACCGGAATGAGGATCGCCAGCGCGACGATGAGCTTTTTGCGCGCGGACTTCTTTTCTTTTTCCTCTTCAACGTCCTGCTGCTTCTCCGTCTCCACGCGCTGCGCGCTTTCTGAGCGCAGTGTGCTGAGATTGATGTTTTTCAGCGCGGCATACACACGGCGGCAGCGGTGACATTTAGCTTCCGTCTCGCGGTTTATCGCGCCGCATGCGCACACCCACAGCCCGCGTTCATCCTCCGGCATCATTACGCAGTCGCTGCCGTAGCGTATGGCGAACTGCCCTGCAACCTCTTTGCCGCCGAGTGCGTCGGTAAGCGTGCGCGGAATGTGCAGCGCCGTCCAAGCTGCACCTGTGCCGTCCCAGCGCGACCCGTCGGTATATGTGACCTCTTTCACGGACACGGTGAATGATGCGGTGTCGCGCTCCGGCAGCACTATGGCGGACTTTTGCCCGAATTCGGCGTCGCGCGGCGCGTTTACGCCGGCGTAGGTGTATTCCACCTCTGTTCCGCGCGCCTCACCGGATGCGCCAAGCGGTGTGATGCTCACACGCACTGAGGCTATTTCTTTCTCCGCAACACTCTCAAACTTGAGCTGTACAAGCATCCGGCGCGAAAGATTGTCGTCCAGCAGCGCGCCTGCGGCGATGATCACCGGCGCGCCGTCGGCGTATAGCCTGTGCGCCAGCGTGTATTTTCTTTCATATCTCTCTGCCATGGCGCGTCACCTCAAAGCTCCGGCAGATCGTCGCTCATGATGACGGGGGCGGATGTTTCGCCCGCTCTGTCGGGCAGCGCGATTATCAGCATATACCCAACTGCCCACAGCAGGAAAGCAAGCCACAGGTATTTTTTCTCGTTCCAGCCCTTCATGGCGGCCGCCTTATAAAACTCACGCGCTACGAACCAGTGCGCCGTGAGCACGACGATGACCGCAAGCACGGCAAGTATAATACTGAGCCACGACATATGCACGAAGAACGCCCTCTTTCTGCTTTTTTAATATTATATTTATGAATCTGCTGTTATGTCAAGTGCTTTGATGTGAATATTCATTTTCAGCCTATATTCACATTTATTCCGTTGACCTCCACGCCGCTGTCGGCGGGGATGAGTATGTACCTGCGTCCGGATATGACGCGCGTTTCAATGAGATAGCTGCTTTCCGGCGCGACGCTGATTTTTATCTCCGGCGTTTCAATTTTAAACTTTTTCGCATCGATAATGTTGTTGGGGTCGAGCGCGGCGTTCTTGCCGAACTCTTTTTCGCATTCGCCGCAGAAGCTCTCGACCGTTTCTTCTCCAAGTCCGCTGTCGCGCAGCATTGCCCCCACTTCGTTTATCGTCAGCTCCAGCCGTTCCGGATCCTTTGCCTCCTTATGCTCGGCAATGCGTGTGCGTATATGCTCGTGTATCGACTGCACCGCGTCAAAGCTGCATTCCGTGTCGAGCGCGTCCGATATCGCCGCGCCGAAAGCGTCCTTCTGCGCGGGGGCGGACATGACCGGCGGCGTGTGGAACACGGCGTCTATAAGCTCCTGATGCACCTCGGCGGGCTTGCGGGTGTAGTAGAGCGCGTTGTATATGTTCGTTGCGCGGGAATCGAAGCATGGGAACATAAAGCCCAAAGCAGGCGAGGCGACGGTCTGCCCGGCGGTGCTGAGGCGGAATTCGCCGCTCTGCGCGCTGTAGCCCAGCTCCGGCTCGGCGGAGCGCACCGGGCAGATGCAGCACAGGAAGTATTTAAACACTTCACCGCCGTCCTCCTGCATCGCTCCGTCGCGTCCGTGATATGGCACGTCGTATGCGTCCGCCGCAAGGAGAATGAGGTATCCGCTCTCGTCTTCAAGCGCCAGAGCGTCTATTATCCTGCGGTACAGCGCTTCGCGCGCCTCATCGTCGCGCCCAAGCTCCTTTTTCAGCTGCATGAGGATGGAGTGCTCCTCGCTCCCAGCAACCTGCGCCGTGGCAAACTCAATATCAATGAGGTTTTTGCCAAGCGTTCCGGACAGCGCTTTTTTCATTATCGCAAGATACATCTCCGCCTCATCATGGCTCAAAAGCCCAAGCGATGTGTCAAATTGAGATACTATCTCCTTTGCGGAGTTTACATAACAACCATATATGCCGGAGACGGAGCAGCGGTCGATCTTCCAGCGGCGGCGTATTTCGTTCAGTTCTTTTTGATTCATGGTGTTCCTCCTGCCTTGTGCAGATATGGGCTAGTATAGCCTAATCCGCTTTCAATGACAAGCAGGAAAATTCCGTATTGCTATTTTCTGCGTTTTGCGTATAATTACCTTATTAAATACAGTATGGGAGGATGGACGCATGAAAGCGATCGTCAGCGTTTTTGCAAAGGACTCAAAGGGGATAACCGCGTATGTTTCTTCGCTGCTTGCGGAGAAGGAGATAAATATCCTCGACATCAGCCAGACGCTGATGCAGGAGTTTTTTGCCATGATAATGCTTGTTGACCTTGCCGACTGCCCGCTGGGGTTTGACGAGCTGTCGCATTTTCTGCATGAGAAAGGCGAAGAACGCTCGCTCGACATCCATATCCAGCGTCAGGACATATTTGAAGCGATGCACAGAATCTGAGGTGTCAGGGTATGAGCTATTTACTCAACAGCAGTGAGATACTGCAAACTATAGAAATGATAAGCCAGCAGCACCTTGATGTGCGCACGGTCACCATGGGCATAAGCCTTCTAGACTGCGCAGACAGCGACATTGAGGTGTGCTGCCGAAAGGTGTATGACAAGATCTGCCTCCGTGCGGACAGGCTTGTCTCAACCGGCTGCGAGATAGAGCGGGAGTTCGGCATTCCCATTGTCAATAAACGCATCTCCGTTACGCCCATTTCGCTCGTCGCGGCAGCTTGCAGGGATGATGATTATGTTCCGCTTGCGCTGACGCTTGACCGCGCCGCAAAGGCGCTTGGCGTTAATTTTATCGGCGGCTTCACGGCGCTTGCGCACAAGGGGATGACGGTGAGCGACGAACGGCTCATCCGCGCCATCCCGCGCGCCCTGACGGAGACGGAGCTTGTGTGCTCCAGCGTCAATGTCGCCTCTACCCGCGCCGGCATCAATATGGACGCCGTTGCCGAGATGGGCGCCGTCGTGCGTGCAACGGCGGACATTGACCCGATGGGCTGCGCAAAGCTTGTGGTGTTTTCAAACGCGGTGGAGGATAACCCCTTTATGGCGGGTGCATTCCATGGCGTGGGCGAACCGGAGTGCGTCATAAATGTCGGCGTGTCAGGACCGGGCGTGGTGGCGCATGCGCTGCGCGCATGCAAGGGGCAGCCGTTTGATGTGGTGGCGGACACCATCAAGAAAACGGCGTTCAAGATAACGCGCATGGGTCAGCTTGTTGCGCAGGAGGCGTCGCGCCGGCTCGGCGTTCCGTTTGGCGTTGTCGATCTGTCGCTTGCGCCCACGCCCGCCGTGGGGGACAGCGTTGCTGAAATTCTGGAGATAATGGGGCTTGAAAAGTGCGGCACACACGGCACTACCGCCGCTCTCGCACTGCTCAACGATGCGGTGAAAAAGGGCGGCGTTATGGCGTCCAGCCATGTTGGCGGGCTCTCCGGCGCGTTTATTCCCGTGTCGGAGGATGCGGGCATGATCTCTGCGGTCGAAGCCGGCGCGCTCACGATAGACAAGCTTGAAGCCATGACCTGCGTGTGCTCCGTCGGGCTGGATATGATCGCCGTTCCCGGCGACACGTCTGCCGATACTATCTCCGCCATAATTGCCGACGAGGCGGCGATCGGCATGGTGAATAATAAGACTACCGCCGTGCGCATTATTCCCGCTGTGGGGAAAACAGTGGGGGACACCGTTGACTTCGGCGGGCTTCTCGGCAGTGCACCTGTCATGCCGCTGCACACGGGCTCGGCGGCGGAATTTGTCGCCCGCGGCGGACGCATTCCAGCCCCGCTGCACAGTCTGAAGAACTGATAAAAAATCCTGCCGCATGGGCAGGATTTTTTATATACGCGCGTTATTTGACCGCAGAGACCGGCTGCTTTTCATACAGCGTGAATTCTGCATTTGAGAACACCGGCGTGAACCGTGAGCGCCATTCGCCCGTGAGGAATTCTTCGCCTGCCTGCTTCCAGCAGAGCAGATAATCCACCTCATCCAGCGTGTGTCCGTTTACACCTATGGGGATCGATACGCGCTGGGTATTCAGATACAGCGCCCGCGGCTTGATGAAGCCGATTTTACAGTCAGGCGGCGTGTTTTCGGATATGTAGTTATACACAGCAACAGGCTTTTCAGAATAGATATTATACCGATAGCCGCCGCTTACTTCGGCAGCAATGGAGACCTTGGGCTGACCTTGCATAACGCCAATATCGGTCTTTACTATCGGGATGAACATAAATACGGATAGAATAGCGCACAGAACGCTAACAGCGTATTTCGAGTGCAGAAAATCGGTGGAGATACGGATAAAACGAGCAAGTGTTTTAAGCCCATAGCCTACAAACATAAGAAGAATGGGCAGCAGTGGGTAAATATAACGCATACCCTGACGATAGGGGAGCAGACATACGGCAAAAGAATATACTGCGGCGAGAAAGATAAGATACAGATTCCGCTTATCCGTAAAAAAAACGCCGACGATGCACAGGGCTAATAATACATATCCGATGATATGCGATGCGTTGACTGCGGAGGAATACGATAACGTATCGGCTATTGAAGAAAACACGACATAAATCGGATTCATTACCAACAACCCGAACCAGTCAATTATCAACCTGAGGTAAAAAAACAGATTTCCGCGAAAAAGTGAAAACGATGTGCCGCTGTACTTTGTGGGTGACGGCAGAATGAACGATGACAGAACAACAAGCATCGCAAAACTGATATATGATGACAGCTCTATGGGCAGTTCGCGCAATGACGGAAGTCTGCGTTCATCTATATAACTGATGGATTGGGCTAATGCCGCGGCAAACAGCACCGCAATTCCGTTCAGCCGCACCTCATATGTGTACCACATGGCAATGCCGGAGACAACACCCAATAAAACCCTCATACTTGGCTTGTGCTCGGAGAGAAATAGTTCGATTAGATACAGGGAAAGCAGAAAGAAAAATAAAAAGACGATGTCGCTGTAAAGCGTATCCATAAACTCATAAAAGCCTTCATAGCCAGCAAATGCGGCGCTGAACACAAATGAGAGTGGACGTGGAAATCTGCGTCGAAGAAAGAAATAAAATACACCGGCGAGTAAGGCAAAGCAGATTACGGACGGAAGCTTGTAGTAGATCACGGTGCTGAAAGAGACGCGGTCAAATCCTACAAGACTGTATATTACCGACAAAAAAAGGGGGTATCCCCATACATACGTTACCTGTTCAGCACGAAGGTCTTCTGGAAGATACGACGGGTGCATGAGTGCATTAAGTGCTGTCTGTTGATCGAGGGTACCGTCGGCTATGGCTATACCCTCTGAAATATACGCGGCAAAATCATCGCCCCAGTAGCATGTATTGTCAAGATGAAAATAACCGCACAATCCCACAATAAGGATCAACAGCGCAGCTATGATATAATCCGGGCGAGTGATGCTGTTCTGGGTCTGCTTCATATTGATTTACTCCTCTTTATGCCGCATGAGCTTCAACGAAGCTTTTCATACAGCGTGAACTCTGCATTTGAAAACACCGGCGTGAACCGTGAGCGCCATTCGCCTGTGAGCTGCTCTTCGCCGACACCGGCGCAGCACAGCAGATAATCGACCTCGTCCAGACTGTGTCCGTTCATATCTGTGCGAACGGAGAGCCGCCCGGTGTTCAGATACAGCGCCCGCGGCTTGATAAAACCGATAACGCAGTCTTCCGGCGTGCTGCCGGTGATATAATTATAAGTCTCTATCGCGCATGGCGTATAGGCATACATGCGGTAAAAATCCTGCGGTCCTTCAGGAACGATCAGCTCCGGATTTTTTCGTGCATAGTCAATCCCTTTGAGGGCGGAGACAAGCGTGAAAGTGCAGATCAGAGCGGCGAGCGCTGCCGAAAGCCCAGCCCAAAACCGTTTTCCGCGACCCTTGAACAGAGACGTAAGCAGCCTGCCGCAGCGCGTGAGTGCGCACCCGAAGTAGAGCGGGATGAGAACTATCACGGGATATATATAGCGGATGCCCTGATTGTATGGCAGCATACATACAACGGTGAGGTATACCACGGCAAAGAGCGTCAGATGGAGATTGCACCTGATGCCGTCGGTGATGATCCCGGTCAAAGTGATCAGCAAAACGATGGAGACGCACACCCGGTCAAATGCGGTGCAGAAATTGCCTATCACTCCGTATGTGTCATCGCCGGTATTGGTGAGCAGCGGGAGATATGTGTTCAGCCGGTTTGTTATAATGTCATCGACGATCAGCGTGAGCCACTGGCGAAGACTGTAGTAATAGCTTTCAAGATTGCCGAGGACAGTGTGGAGCGTTACGTCTGAAATGTCGCTTGTGTTTGCCGTCGCCGGGGCAAGAACAGCCTCGGATACGAGCTTTAGCAGCAGAAAGCAGATGTACGGCGCGAGCAGCGCAAGCGCGCCTTTGCCGTCAATTTCCCTGCGGCGTCTGATGAGATATATTATGGTTGCTGCGGCGCATGCGAATAGAATGGCAATGCCATTGAGCCGCGTTTCGTATGTAAACCACAGCGCCGCACCGAGGAAAACGCCACATATCAAAGTTGATCCGGCAGCGCCGCGCCGGGTGTGCGCATCGAGGAACACCTCCGCGAGATACAGCGACAGCACAGCAAAGAAGAGAAAAACCACATCGCTGTACAGCGAGTTTATGGATACGCGGAATTCATAGCACGAGCAGAAGAGAAACGACAGTGTGAACGACAGCGCCCGTCCCATCCTCCGGCGGAGGAAAAGATAAAGCACGCCTGCCATAAGCGCAAGCGCGAGCGCGGAGGGGAGCTTGTAGTATATAATGGAGGTAAAGCCGACCCTGTCAAAGCCGGCAACGGCGTATACCAGCGCCAGCAGCAGGGGATAGCCCCAGACGTAGACCAGCGAACCGCGCATCGCTTCATCGGGGAGCGGGCTGGGATGCATGAGCACGTTGAGCTTAACCTGCTTGTCAAAATACCCGTCGGCAATGGATATGCCCTCAGAGATATACGCGGCAAAATCGTCGCCCCAGTAGCAGTTGTTGTCAAGGCTGAGCAGATTGATTGTGAGTATAAGTATAACGATGAGCGCAAATAAAACGCAGTCTGCTTTCCGGCAGCGCACCTGCCCCACCTCGCTTTCCACCATGCGGATAAACCAAAATCAAGTAATTATAACAGTAAAAAAGCAGAATGTAAATGCTTTTTGCGGTCTGATTGGCAGAAAATGATATGTCCTACGTATGAAAATTTACGTTTTATCTATAAATTTTCCCGCTGAAAGTGCTATGATATAATATCATTTTTGGCGTTATTGGCGTTTATAGCCGTCAAAAAAACACCCCGGAAATCATAAAGATCTCCGGGGATGATGCTGGCACTCCCGGCGCGATTCGAACGCGCGACCTTCCGCTTAGGAGGCGGACGCTCTATCCTGCTGAGCTACGGAAGCAAATTAAAAGCTTATATATTCTAACGCAGATTCTTCTGCGTGTCAACGATGAATTATCACTGCCGCAAGAGGAGAAAACAATGCTCAAGCTCAAAAACATCAAAAAAGACTATATGGCGGGGGACTCGGTCGTCCACGCGCTCAAGGGTATTGACCTTGAATTCCGGGAGAATGAATTTGTCGCGATTCTCGGTCAATCCGGCTGCGGCAAGACAACGTTGCTCAACATTATCGGCGGACTGGATCACTACACCTCCGGGGATCTGATAATCAACGGAAAGTCCACAAAGAATTTCACAGACGGCGATTGGGATACTTACCGCAATCACTCGATCGGGTTTGTGTTCCAGTCATATAACCTCATTCCGCATCAGACTGTTCTTTCAAATGTGGAGCTGGCGCTCACGCTGTCCGGCGTTGCCCCGGCGGAGCGTAAGGCGCGGGCTGTCGATGCGCTGAAAAAGGTCGGTCTTGGCGATCAGATCTATAAAAAGCCAAACCAGATGTCCGGCGGGCAGATGCAGCGCGTCGCCATCGCGCGCGCTCTTGTCAACGACCCGGATATACTCCTCGCGGACGAGCCCACCGGTGCGCTTGACTCGGAAACCTCCGTGCAGATCATGAATATCCTCAAGGAAATATCCGCTGATAAGCTCATTATCATGGTCACGCACAATCCTGACCTTGCCGAGGCTTATGCCAGCCGTATCATCCGGCTCAAGGACGGGCTCATCATCGGCGACAGTGAGCCGTATGATTCGGGCAAAGAGGAGCGAGCGCGGACCGACGGCAAGCGCAAAAAGACCTCCATGAGCTTTTTCACGGCGCTTGCGCTGTCAACCAATAACCTGCTGACCAAAAAGGCGCGTACCATCCTCACGGCGTTTGCCGGCAGCATCGGCATCATCGGCATCGCGCTTATCATGTCGCTTTCAAACGGCATCCAGAACTATATCGACAAAGTGCAGGAGGATACGCTCTCAAGCTACCCCATAACCATCGAGGCGGAGAGCTATGACATGACGAGCATGATGACCTCGCTCATGGGCGTGCATGCGGATGCGGACGAAAATAAGCACGACAACGACGCCGTTTATTCCAGCACCATACTCTATGACATGATGAACTCCATGATCTCTGCGGACAAGGAAGTCAACAACCTCAAACCGTTCAAGGAGTTTCTGGAGAATGACGCGGACGTACAGCAGTATATCAGCTCCGTCATGTATTCCTACGACCTTGACATGAACTTTTACGCCCGCGATGTAGATGATAATATTGTGAAAACGGATATAATCGACCTCATGCAGAACGCGATGAGCGCAACCTTCGGCGGTGATTACAGCTCGTATTTTTCCACCTTCGGTTCGTACTATTCCATGGCGGATGCCTGGCAGGAGATGCTTCCCGGCGAGAATGGGGAGCTTGTAAACCCGCTGCTCAAGCAGCAGTACGATCTTATCTACGGTCACTGGCCGGAGAAATATGACGAGGTCGTGCTGACGGTGAACGCCAATAACGAGGTTTCAGACCTTGTGCTCTACGCGCTCGGTCTCAAGTCCAACAGCAGCCTTGCCGACGACATGCAGGCATTCATAGATCAGGAAAACCTCAATACCGACCTTGAAAGCTGGAGCTATGAAGACATATGCAGCCGTTACGTGCGCTATATCTATCCTGCAGACCAGTACAGCTATGACGAGGAGACGGGGGAGTATATAAACCTCGCCGACGAGGAGCTCGGTCTCAGAACACTCTACAATAACGGCATGGATGTCAAGATCGTCGGCATAATCCGTCAGAATGAGGACGCAATCTCCGGCATGATAAGCGGCTCTATCGGCTATACCCATGCTCTGGTGGAGCATGTTGTCAAAGAGGCGGCGACAAAGGATCTTGTCAAACGCCAGCTTGACGACCCCGCGCATGACGTGTTCAACGGTCTGCCGTTCCTTGACGACGACGATGAGGCGCTCTCCAACTCCCGCAAGACTGAGGCGGCGAAAGAGTATCTCGCCAACGCCACGGATGAGGAGCTTGCCGACGTGTATGTTGCTTATATGAGCGTTCCCGAGGACAGCTATGTTCAGGAGAAGATCGACGAGCAGATGGACGGCATGACCCGCGCCGATATAGAGGAGATGGTGCTCGAAAATTATCCGGAGTATTCTTCCATGCTCAGCAAGATGGACGATGACACGCTCTTCGACTATGTCGAGCAGATGATGGGAGAGCAGATAAAGGAGATATACGCCTCACAGATGGAGGCGCTCTACCGAAATCTCTCCGACAGCAAGCTTGCGCATGAGTTCAGCCTGCTTGCGCTGGAGGATGACGACTATCTCTGGATATACAACAACGCCATGCCGCCCGTATACTCGGACTCCAGCTATAAGGACAACCTTAAGAAGCTTGGCTATGTTGACCTGGACAGCCCCAGCAAGATAAACATCTATGTTTCCACGTTCGAGGACAAGGACGCCGTCGCGGACGCTATCGACCGCTATAATGCCTCAGTCTCGGAGGACGATGAGATAAGCTATACCGATGTTGTGGCGCTGCTGATGAGCTCCATCACCACTATTATAAATGTCATCAGCTATGTGCTCATCGCATTTGTGGCGATTTCTCTTGTGGTTTCGTCCATTATGATCGGCATCATCACGTATATAAGCGTGCTCGAGCGCACGAAGGAGATCGGCATACTCCGCGCCATCGGCGCATCGAAGAAGGACGTGTCGCGCGTTTTCAATGCGGAAACGTTCATCATCGGGCTTTCGGCGGGACTTATCGGCATACTCATGACGGTGCTGCTGAATATTCCGATAAATATCATCGTGCACGATCTGACCGGCATAATGTCCCTCAAGTCGGAGCTTCCGTGGGCGGGCGGTGCGGTACTCGTCGTCATCAGCGTTGTGCTCACGTTCTTTGCCGGACTCATCCCGTCCAGCCTTGCCGCAAAGAAAGACCCCGTCGAAGCACTCAGGACGGAGTAAAGGAAAGCATATTGCCCAATAATAACGAATCATCCCCCGGCACACGCCGGGGGATGATCAGTCTGTCAAAGAACGCAGCACAAGATTAAGCAGGAACGGCATAATTTACGCGACTGTTGAAAAAACGAGCAAAAAAGCAGAAAAAGTCAGAGCTATTCCAGCTCCATGTTGCTAACTTTTTCAGATTCATGCATGCAAATTTAAGCGTGACCCAGTTTGTGACCCGAGCCAAGCCTCTGTGGTGTGTATAACGCATAGCGTGTTTTTCTTTAGCGTCCCCGAATACGCGCTCTATGCTCTCCTTACGCTTTGCGTACAGAGCCTTACCGCGTTCGGTCTTGCGAAGCTGCTCCACTAAGTCCAGATACTCCGACCATATATGACGCTGCACCATCTTCTGCCCTTTTTCATTCGCTTCGCATTCATTACGCCGCGGACAGCTGCGGCATTCAGACGGCGTGCTTAGGTATATTCTTTTCCCGTCTCTGTCAGCTGTGGTATGCCGCAGAATCTTTCCGTTAGGACAGATCAAGGTGTCTGTTACTACATCATATCTGTATTCCCAAGGTCTGAAATGTCCTTTTGCAGTTTTGGGCTGAGTATACGGTAAGATGGGGATCCTGCTGTCGTCAAGTGTTTTCTTTGCTATCCATGGCGTCTTATAGCCAGCGTCCATTACGATGAATTGTGCTTCGTCAAATCTGCCGGTTACTTTGTCATATACCGCGTCCCACGCCACGCTGTCGCTTACATTGCCTGCTGTTACCTCTACTGCCAGTACCATTCCGTTCTTGTCACAGGCTGTATGTGCTTCATATGCAAACTGCCGTTCATGCTCGCCCTTTACGAACATTCCGCAATCCGGGTCTGTCGTTGAGACTGTCTTTTCTGCTGTTCCCCCGCCTCTGGGGGCATCATCGTCATCGTCGATCGGTGACTTGCCCAACTCTGCTCTTTCTGCGTTTACTTCTTTCCGAAGCTGCTCCTCATATATCTTTGCTGTTTTGGCGACTTGTTCTTTCTGGAACTTTTTCTTATTTGCGCTTGCTTTTATATGTGTTCCGTCTATGAATACCGCACTTGGGTCTACTGCACGGTTATTTATTGCCTTATTCAGTATGTGCTCGAATATTTCAGCCGGGAGCTCCGAGGGAAATCTCTTGCAGAACGCATAGCTCACCGTAGCAAAATGCGGTATTCTGTCCAGCAGGCTATACCCAAGAAACCAACGATACGCTACATTCAACTGTATTTCCCGGTATGTCTGGCGCAATGACGGTATGCCGAACAGATGCTGGATCAATACCATCTTTATGAGCACTACAGGGTCTGTTCCGTCCCGCCCCACGCCATGGCAATAGTACGGACTCAACCTTTCATACAGCCAGTCGTAGTCTATCACCTTTTCTATTTTCCTTAGCATGTGATCCTTTGGCACAGCTGATCTATATCCACCATTACCACGTCTCGCCGGTTATCCTGTCTCCACTGTTCCATGCTTCTTTCCACCTGTCCTCTTTTTTCCCATTATACCAAAAAGCTCGCATATTGGCGAGACTTCTTTGACAGGCTGATCATCCCCCGGTACACGCCGGGGGATGATGTTATTTTACGCTGTCTCTGTCATATTACAATATAAATCGATGGTAACTTGACTTATGCGTTACTTCTTTCCGCTGCGCAGAATTTTGACCTCGCGCTTGAGCATGTACGGCAGGATCGCCTTCATCTTGTCCTCTGCCTTGAACATGACGGACGCCTCCGGCAGATCGCGGCTGAGATGTATCGCGTCAAACTCGCACCGCGTCGTGCACAGTCCGCAGCCGATGCACTTGTTCTCGTCCACCACGGTTGCGCCGCAGCCGAGACAGCGCGCTGCCTCACGGCGTACCTGCTCATCGGTGAAAGTCAGGCGTGCGTCGGCAAAGCTCTTCACTTTTGTGCTGTCCATGCCGGGCAGCTGACGGGAGGAGTTATCAAAGCTCTCCACCGGCAGCATGACGTCGTCCTTATTAAGCTCGATGAACTGGCGGCGGTTACGCGCAAGCGTAAGACTCTGCCCGGGGTGGACATAGCGGTGCAGCGACTCGGCAGCCTCGCGCCCGGCGGCGATGGCGTCAATTGCGAACTTCGGACCTGTCAGCGCATCGCCGCCGACGAATATATCCGGCTGTGCGGTTTGCAGGGTTACGGGGTCGGCGATGACAGTGCCGTTGTGGTTGAAGGTCATGCCCTCCGGAGCGATGCCGCCGAGATCGACCTTCTGACCAATGGCGCTTATGACGGAATCGACCTCGATAGTCTCATACCTGCCTGTGCCGACGCTCTTGCGCCGACCGTTTTCGTCCGCCTCGCCAAGCTCCATCAGCTCCACCTTGAGCGCCGTGACCTTTTCTCCGTCGCCGATGATCTCCACCGGGGCGCAGAGGTAACGGAAATTCACGCCCTCCTCGATTGCCTCGGCGACCTCTGCTTTATCTGCGGGCATTTCCACCTCGGAACGGCGATATATAACATAGGTCTCTTCTGCGCCGAGCCTCACGGCACTGCGGCAAACGTCCATTGCCACGTTGCCGCCGCCGATGACGGCGCACTTTCTGCCGACGGCGGGATGCATGTCGAGATTTACCGCGCGCATGAATTCAACACCGCCGAATACGCCGTGCAGTGTCTCACCCGGAATGCCGAGCGGCGCGGATTTCTGCGCGCCGATTCCGATGAAGAAGCCCTTGTAGCCTTGTGCTCGCAGCTCGTCGAGCGTGATGTCCCTGCCGACCTCAACGCCGCATCGAAACTCCACACCCATCTCTCGCAGCACGTCTATCTCCGCGCTGACAACGTCCTTTTCAAGCCTGAACGAGGGTATGCCGAGCGTGAGCATGCCGCCGGGTACTTCGTCACGCTCAAATACGGTCACGGGGTAGCTCATGTTTGCAAGGTAATATGCACAGCTCAGACCCGCAGGTCCGGAGCCGATAACGGCTATCTTCTCATCATAGCCGGAGGTATCCTCTCTGCGCGTGCGCTTTTCGGGGATGTACCGCTTGTCGGCGTGAAGCTCCTGAGCGGCGATGAACTTCTTTATCTCATCGATCGCAACTGGCGCATCCACCGTGCCGCGCGTGCATGCGGCTTCGCACCGGCGGTTGCATATGCTGCCGCAGACGGCGGGGAAGGGGTTATCCTGCTTGATGAGCTTGAGCGCGTCGAGGTATCTTCCTTCGGCAGCCATCTTTATATAGCCCTGCACGGCGATATGTGCGGGGCAAGCGGTCTTGCAGGGGGCAGTGCCGGTGTCGTAGCAGTTTATCATATTATTGTCGCGGTAGTCCTCGTCCCATTTCTCCGGACCCCACTTTGTGTCGTCAGGCAGCTCATGCTTGGGATATATGACAGGACCTTCCTTCGTGCAAAGCTTTTGTCCCAGCTTTGCCGCGCCAGCGGGGCAGACCTCCACGCATTTGCCGCACGCGACGCATTTTTCCTTGTCCACGTGGGCAATGTATGCGCTGCGGGACATGTTCGGCGTGTTAAAGAGCTGAGACGTGCGCAGGGCGTAGCATACGCCAGGCGCACAGTTGCAGATGGCAAAGATCTTGTCCTCACCGTCAATGTTGGTTATCTGGTGGACGTATCCCTCTTCCTCGGCACGCCGGAGAATAGCGATAACCTCGTCATAGCTGACCTCGCGCCCATCCTTTCCGGTCTCAATGGCGTAACGCGCGCAGTCGCCCACGGCGATGCACCAGTTGTCTTCAAGATCGCCTGAGCCTTCACCGCGTACAGACTGCGAGCGGCGGCAGGAGCATGCTCCGGCAACATAGCAGTCGTATTTTTTCAGCCAGTGAGAGAGATGCTCGATGCTGACGGATTTAGATTCGCTCTGAATGGCTTTTTCCACCGGAACGACGTGCATGCCGATGCCAGCGCCTCCTGGCGGCACCATCGGCGTTATCTTTTCCAGCGGCAGGCGGGTCATGTCGTTGAAGAAATCGCAGACCTCGGGATGCTCGTCAACGAAGGATTTGCGCATATTGAAAAATTCCGCCGCGCCGGGCACGAACAGCGGCAGCATATACTGCTTCTCGCGCTGCGGATTTTCCCAGTTCCACTCAATAAGCCCGACGCAGCCCATCTCGTACAGCTTGGCCTCCAGCCTCTCCATATCGGCCCAGCCGGAGGTTTTTGCGACCTGTGCCAGCGTCTGCGGCACACGCTGCGGCATGCTCAGCGCGATCTCCACCATCTCATCGTCCAGCGCATTCACGAGTCCCCAGTACTCTGGGCAGCTCTCGTCAAGCTTTTTCAGCCCAAGCTTGTACGGCACGCGATCTGTCATCTTCTTGCCGAGAGCTAGAAGCTTTTCTTTGTTTGTTACCATATATCTCTCTCCCTTATGTGCATTTGAATTTGCCGAAAATTTGTCTCTCCAGTCCATACAATACCATATATATTGCCAATTGTCACTAGACAATTTTTCGGCAATTCAAGAAAAACCGGCAGAGACGCGAGATGTCACGCCTCTGCCGGTCATATTAACTTCTTAGCTTCAAATAAGCTTCAGACCCTTTATCATCAGCGCCAGACCCAGCGCAATGATGAGCACGGTGCTGACTTTAAGGATGTATTTATTATACTTCTTCGGTATCAGCGCGCCGAGCGAGCCGAACAGCAGCATCGCCGGCGCTGTGCCCAGCGCGAACGCCAGCATGTACGCCGCACCGCGCGCCAGGCTTCCCGCCGCCGTGCCCGCGCCGCCTACGCTCTCAAAATCCGAGACGGAGAAGGGGAGGGCGTTTGGGCAGCGCGCCCCGACCCGGTCATTATCGCCGCCGATAGCAACGCCTTCTTGGCGTTGATTACCATAGTCAGGAGTGCCGCCCTTTACCTTCACCTGCTCATCCCCGGAGCGCATGCCCCGGGGATGATCGAAATTCACCGCTGTTCGTTTTATTCTGCTTCTATAATGGTGATGCGCCCCTGCCCGTAGGGATCGGAATACTCCTCGCCGACAGTGCCGCCGAGCTTATCAACGATATAGTTGATGAGCACCTGGTTGTCGATCATCACGCTGTCCTGCAAGAGGGTGTTGTCCATGAACATCGTGTAGCCGTCGCCGCCGTTTTTGAGCATGTAGTTGTGGCTTGCAAGGGTGTAGGTCTTTTCAAGGTCAAGCGGTTCGCCGCCGACGGTGACATCCTTCACGCGGTAGTCGCCGTCAACGCTGACGAACATATTCTCCTTGTCGCGCTTGACGGAGGATTCAACGTTGAGATCAACGGTGTACTCAAGCCCTGCGACCTGCAAAAAGCCGCCGCTCTCACCCGGCAGGGCGGAAGCGCCGAGCTCCAGCGCGTCAAGTATCTCCTGACCGGTGCATTCAACAACGCACATTTCGTTGCCGAACGGATGGACGGAGATAATATCGCCATAGGTGATGTCGCCCGCCTTGATGCCCGTGCGGATGCCGCCGCCGTTGACGAACGCCACGTCAGCGCCGGACATGGCCTTGTACGCATCCGCGCACAGATCGCCGAGATTGGTTTCAGAAAGGCGGACGATGCGCTGCTCGGGGTTAGCGGGGTCGTTTATCACAAGGTCAACGTCGGAGTGCGCCACGACTTCGTTGACAAGCTCGTCATACTCTGCCTGAATCTCACCGATATAGTTCTTCATGCCGCCGTCGTTGAGCAGCACGGTGTCAAGCTTGCCGTCCGCCGTGATGGTCAGGCAGCCGATATTTTCCAGCTTTGTGCCGGTGGAGGTGAGGATGACCTCGCTGCCGTCCTTGTTTTTCACAAGCTCCTTTTCAATCACGGAGTGGCTGTGCCCGTCGAGCATGACGTCAATGCCGGTGGTGTTTGTGATGACCTCGGAGGATGTCCATGGGGAGCAGTCGGCCTCGATGCCGAGATGCGCCAGTGCGATGACATAGTCCGCGCCGTCCTTGCGCGCGGCGTCGACCGCTTCCTGAACGGCGGTGTAGACGGTCTCGCCGGTCTCATCCTGACCGAAGGAGTATATCCACTCGCCGTTGCTGTCCTGGAAGTACTTCGGCGTGGAGGAGGTGATTGTTCTCGGTGTGCTGATGCCGACGAACGCGATCTTCACGCCGTCTCTCTCAATGATGGTGTACGGGTCGAGCACGGTCTTGCCGTTTTTGTCATAGAAGTTGGCGCTGACATAGTCAAAGTCCGCTTCCTTTACAAGCTTGAGGAACTGATCCATGCCGTAGTCAAATTCGTGGTTGCCGGGCGTCGCCACGTCGTAGCCCAGCTCGTTCATGATGTCCACGATATACTCGCCCTTGGAGAGCGTGCCGATCGTGCCGCCCTGTATGGCGTCGCCGGCGTCGGCAAGGATGACCTCCTTGCCCTGCGATTCCAGAGTGTTTTTTACCAGAGCAAGCCCCTGGTAGCCGAGGTTGTCGTCAATGCCGCAGTGCACGTCGTTTGTGTACAGCACGACAATGTCCGCGCTCTGCCCGTCGGCATACGCCGCGCCGGAGCACAGCGTGAACGCCATGACGAACGTCAGAAACAGTGCCAGAAATTTTCTTTTCATGTTTTTCCTCCTTGTTGTTTTTGCGTTGATGCTGAATCCAATATACCATACCTGATGGCGCGTTTCAACATCAATAAATATCGCGTCTTGAATTTGCGGCAGGCGAATAGTATAATAAACAAAAATTATAACATTCCGGAGAAATATATCATGGTCAATGAAGCTATGCTCGCCCTCGGTACATCAAACTCCGTCATTCGGGAGCTTTTTGAGTACGGCAATGCCCGCGCCGCCGCCGTCGGCCGGGAGAATGTATATGACTTTTCCATCGGGAATCCCTCCGTTCCCGCGCCGACGGAGGTGAACCGCGCGTTTGTCTCCATCATTGAGTCTGTTGACAGTCTTCGCGTCCACGGCTATACGCCTGCTGCCGGTGTGCCGGAGGCGCGCATTGCCGTTGCGGATGATCTCAACGCACGCTACGGCACAAAGCTGAAAAAGGATAACATTTTCTTCACCTGCGGCGCTGCGCCCGCGCTGGTTTCCGTTATACGCGCGCTCGCCGTAGACGGGGCGGAGATAATCGGCATTCAGCCGTGCTTTCCGGAATATGTTCCGTTTGCCGAGGCAAACGGTGCGCGCTTTGTCCCCGTTAAGGCGGAGGCGGGCACGTTCCAGCTCGACGTTGCCGCGCTCTCTGCGGGCATAAGCGCGCACACCCAGGCGGTCATTGTCAATTCGCCCAATAATCCCACAGGTGTCGTCTATACCCGCGAATCGCTTGAAGCCGTGGCAGTGCTCCTTCGTAGGAAGAGTGTCGAATACGGTCACCCGATATACATCATTGCCGACGAGCCTTACCGCGAGCTTGTGTTTGACGGCTCGCAGGCGCCGTTCATACCTACTATATATAAAAACACCATAGTCTGCTATTCCTACTCCAAGTCTCTCTCACTCCCCGGCGAGCGCGTTGGCTATGTCTGCGTGCCGGACACGGTGGAGGACAGCAGAACGGTTTTTGCCGCCATAGCCGGCGCGGCGCGCGCAAGCGGTCACGTCTGCGCCCCGTCGCTTCAGCAGCGCGTTGTCGCCATGTGCGCCGCCTCGCGCCCCAATGTGGAGACCTACCGCCGCAACAGCCTCTATCTTTATGATAAGCTCACCGCCATGGGGTACAGATGCGTGCGCCCGGACGGCGCGTTCTACATGTTCGTGAAAGCCCCGGGCGGCGATGCCAAGGCGTTTTCCGATGCGGCGCGTGCGCACGACCTGCTTGTTGTTCCCGGCGGGGATTTCGGCTGCCCGGATTATTTCCGCGTGAGCACCTGCGTGTCCTATGATATGATACGCCGCAGCATTCCGGCGTTTGAGGCGGTGCTGGCGGAGTTCTGACGCCGCGTATATTACTGTGGATTTTTTTCCCGCCATGTGATATAATACCCGCGCTTTTACCCGATAGACAAATATAACACCCCAAAATGGAGGGCATGACTGATGAGTGATTTTGAAAAGAAGATATATGACGCGCTCGACGCGGCGGTGAGGGAGCTTTACGGCATCGAGACCGACGCCGACACGCTGCTTGTCGAGATCCCGCGCGACACGAAGATGGGCGACTATGCGTCCAGCACCGCCATGCGCCTTGCCCGCACGCTGCATAAAGCGCCCATGGCGATCGGCGAGGAGCTTGCCGAAAAGCTTCGGGAAAAGCTTCCCGAAGCGGAGAGCGTCACGGTTGCAAAGCCCGGCTTCATCAACTTCCGCCTCAGCGGCGATGCGCTCTCCGGCGTTATCAACAAGGTGCTCGAGGCGGGGGAGAGCTACGGCAAAAACAACTCCGGCAGCGGCGAGCGCGTTCTTGTCGAATGGGTGTCCGCAAACCCCACCGGCGATCTGCACTGCGGTCATGCGCGCAATGCCGCATGGGGCGACAGCATCTGCCGCCTTATGGAGCTGAGCGGGTATGACGTTTTGCGCGAGTATTACGTCAACGATGCCGGCAACCAGATCGTCAAGCTCGGCGAGTCGCTCGTCGCGCGCTACTTTGAGCATTTCGGGCGTGCATCGGACTACCCTCTGCCCGAGGACGGCTACCACGCCGAGGACGTGAAGAACATAGCCGATGCCATCGCCGCCGAAGACGGCGATAAGTGGCTCGATGCCGACCCGGACGAGCGCCTGCATTACTTCATGCAGACCGGCAAGACCCGCGAGCTTGAGAAGATCAACCGCGATCTGGAGCTTTACCGCGTCAGAATTACCTCATGGATGCACGAGACGTTTTTCTATGAAAACAACAAAAAGCGCATCAATGACTGTCTCGCGCTGATGGACAGCAAGGGGCTGCTGTACGAGAAGGACGGCGCGCTCTGGTTTAAAAGCACCGATTACGGCGACGAGAAGGACCGTGTTCTGCGCAAGAGCGACGGCACCCTCTCATACCTCACGCCGGACATTGCCAACCACGTCTACAAGATAGAGCGCGGGTACAATAAGCTTGTTGACCTATGGGGCGCGGATCATCATTCTTATGTTCTGCGCATGCAGGCGGCGCTTGAAGCGCTGGGGTATCCCAAGGGAACGCTATCGGTCGATCTCATCCAGATGGTGCGCATGGTCGATAACGGCGTTGAAGTCAAGATGTCCAAGCGCACCGGCAACGCCATCACCATCCGCGAGCTTTGCGAGGATGTCGGCGTGGATGCTGCGCGCTGGTTTTTCGCGTCCAAGGATATTTCATCGCAGATGGACTTTGACATGAAGCAGGCGGTCGCCAGGGACAACAATAACCCTGTCTATTACGCGCAGTATGCCCACTCGCGCATGTGCTCCATCCTCCGCAACCCGGACATCCCCGCGTTCAAGCCCGTTGCGGCGTATGACAGGCTCACGGACGAGAAGGAGCTGCTGCTGATGAAGATGATGTCGGAATTTCCCGGGCTTGTCGCCAGGGCGGCGAAGACCCGCAAGCCCAACATCGTCTCGGAGTATATCATGAATCTTGTCAAGCTCTATCACAGCTATTATAATGTCGCGCGCGTGAATAACCCCGACGACCCGGCGCTGACCAACCAGCGCGTGGGGCTTGTCATGGCGCTGCAGATAACGCTGCGCAGCGCCCTCGCCCTGCTCGGCGTTTCCGCCCCGGAGTCGATGTGAGAAAGCATATGAGCGATAACGAAGAAAAGCGCGGCGTCAAGCGCCGCAAGACGCTGTGGCAGTTCATAAAATTCGCCCTCGTCAGCAGCCTTGTGGGCGTTATCCAGATAATTCTTGTCAACGTGCTTTATTACGCGCTGCAAAACTGGAAAGCCCCGCTGCCGGGCTTTCTCGCCGGCATATTCAGCGCCGGCGTCGTCGGCGCGGGGAATGATAACTGGGGCTATGTGCTGCCGTTTTTCGCCTCTAACCTGCTGGCGAATATCTATGGCTATATCCAGAACAAAAGAACAACGTTCAAATCCGACGCACCGGCGTGGTGCTTTGCCGCGTACATCGCGCTCATGACGGCGCTGATTCTCTTCTCCACGTGGATGCAGGGCGTTATCGTCCATGCGCTTGAGGGAACGGATGCCGCGCTCTGGGGCGATCTCGCGCCGACAATTGCTTCCATGGCGGCGGGTACGCTGCAAATGGCGGTGCTCTTCCCGATGGAGAAATTTGTGCTGCTGAAAGAGAAAAAACAATAGACTACAGCGGAGCGCCGGAATATGGCGCTCCGCTGCTGCAAATTTATATACGCGCATGCAGTGTGCATACAGCCTGCCGCGCTTCACCCAACCGCGTATTCCGCCGCCCACTGCGCCGCAAGGCGCGCGGCGGCAGGGTCTCCGGCGGCGCGCACCTCGGCAAGGCGCGTCTGTGCGTCGTTTTCAAGCGCGGCGCGCAGCGCGCGGCGGTACGCCGTGTATTTCTCGCCCAGACCCAGCCTTCTGCGCAGCTCCTCCCCGGCGTCCTCGCCCACAAGCACGCCTATCAGCGGCGTGTCCGCATTAAGCGCGTCCAGCAGCGCCTCACGAAACTGCGGGATGATCAGGTCAAACCCGCCGAAAGCGTCCGCCGCGGCGAAAGGATAATACTGCGCCTCCTGCAGAAGGCGCGCGCCCTCGCTGCGGAACACCTCGCTGTCGTGCGTCCAGCGCGGCTCGCCGCAGCGCAGAAACTCCTTCGCCTCATAACCCGCGACGCCCGCCGCGCCCGCCGCCGGCAGCAGCGCATATCCGCTCACCCTGCCGTCGGGCGCATATGCCGCCTTCGTCACATATCCGCCCGCGCAGGCGAGCTTATCGCCCAGCGCGGTCTTTATTATTGCGGAGCAGTCGCTGCCGTCCGCTCCCGTGAAAATGAGATGCTTTTCCATAGTCTTCTCCCTGCCGTTTTTGATCATTATATCATCCCTGGCAGACGAAAAACAAGGGCGGCGGAGCGGAAGAATTTTTCAGGTCTGCACTGAAAAAACCCTTGTAATTTTATTCAAGATGCGTTATAATTCTCTGTGAATCCAGAGAAAGGACGGCTTGACAATGGCGAACGGAATTGCGACAATATTGCTCGGCTCGGCTCGGCTCGGCTCGGCTCGGCTCGGCTCGGCTCGGCTCGGCTCG
>ERZ808240.399-NODE-399-length-58224-cov-5.072289_pt1 | contig 58224 bp, 44 predicted proteins | sample MGYA00521084_ERZ808240 | MGnify/ENA primary metagenome ERZ808240 (study PRJEB31516, sample SAMN03275571) | gut metagenome | biome: mammalia-associated habitat; material: feces | host: Papio cynocephalus | place: Kenya | collected 2012-08-06 ...
TTCACCAACACCTCATCAACGGCATCGGTATATTTTCCTTGCTACATACGGAGGCTTTTGAAAGCAATTAGGGACTCTATAATCTCTGACTGTTCCTGATTGGTCAAGTAGATATGATATTTCTGTTCTTTCATTGTCTGATACCTCCGGATACTTTCATTTTACTTATAGAGATGCAGAAATTCAAAGATGCGATTTTATTGATCGCCTTTGCAAATGCCATTTTTCAGTGTTTTGAAATTATCGCCTTACCGGGCTGTGGCATTAGCGTTACATCCCTGTTTTTTATAAAATTAGATTAATGACTCGTACAGCTTGGTGATATCCTCTACGCTTGTTTCCTTTGGGTTGCCTGTGCGGCATCCGCTTTTAAGCCCGCCCGCCAGTTCAGATAAGAAATGCCTATGATAATGGCATAGCCGATAAAGCTTAGTGCATCCGGTATCTGGCTGAAAAAGATGAAACCAAGGATTGCAGAGGTGATGATCTGCGAATAATCGAAGATCGATATTTCCTTTGCCGGAGCATGTGAATAAGCAGCCGTGATCGAGAACTGACCGACAGCAGCAGAGACACCTGCCATTAACAGACAGAACAACTGGAAAAGTGACATCGGTTCATAAAAAATAATTACAAATGGCAGCATGACCAGAGTCGAAAATGCGGAGAAAAAGAATACGATCTGTGGATTCTTTGCACCGTGATTGCTTAAAGATCTTACAGCAGCATAAGCGGCACCTGCCCCCATACCGCCGGTAAAACCGATGATGCCCGGGGCAAAATCAGCGAAATTCAAGGATGGTTTGATAACGAATAAAGCACCGATAAACACACCGATCAAGGCTGCATATTGTTTCAGACTTGCCTTTTCCTTTAACAGGAAGATCGAGAAGATAACAGCGGCAAACGGTGACAGCTTATTTAAGATTGAAGCATCGGCGATGTTCATGTGATCAACGGCATAGAAGTTACACATAATACCGATTGTACCACAGATCGACCGCATAAGGAGCAGAGGAATATGTCGTTTTTCATAATGCAGCCCGATGCCGCTTCGGATCAGAACGGCAAGCGCAATAAATGCAGCAATCAGGTTTCGGAAAAATGCTTTTTCAATTGTAGGCAGATCACCGGATAATCGTACGAATACATTCATAAATGAAAAACCGACACCCGCCAGAATTATATAAAATATTGCTTTTGTTTTCTCTCGCATATAAAAACACCACTTTCTATTTATTGGATATTTGCGGAAATAAACAGTATTTCGCATTATGCCGGTATGTGAGACACATCCCATAGCAATGTTTATTATAGCATGTTTTGTAATTGTTAGCAGCCAAAGTTTTATGAAACACTTTATACTTGCTTTATAAACTATACACAATTTATTCAAAAAACTTGTCTATCATACATTCTAGAAAAAGTGTAAGGAAAAATAATTTAAATAATTGATGCAGAATAGGAGATCATACATGAGCAGGGTAATAGGAATAGATTTAGGAACGACAAATAGCTGTGTGGCCGTTCTGGAAGGAGAACAGGCGATGATCATACCGAATGCCGAAGGCAACCGTACCACACCATCGATAGTAGCCATTACGAAAAATGGCGACAGACTGGTGGGGGATGCTGCAAAGAGACAGCTTACGGTAAATGTAGACAGAACCATTGCATCGATCAAGAGAGAAATGGGAACGGCATACAGGAAAAGAATAGATGGAAAAGATTACTCACCGCAGGAGATATCGGCGATCATTCTGTCAAAGTTAAGAGCAGATGCAGAAAACTATCTGGGTGAGCCGGTTCATGATGCGGTTATCACGGTTCCGGCGTATTTTGATGACAGTCAGAGACAGGCGACAAAGGATGCAGGAAAGATCGCAGGGTTAAATGTGCTTCGAATCATTAACGAGCCGACATCAGCGGCACTTGCCTATGGTCTTGATAACGGACAGGCACAGAAGATTCTGGTATATGACCTTGGTGGCGGAACCTTTGATGTATCCGTGATCGAGATCGGAGATCATGTGATCGAGGTTCTGGCAACTGCCGGAGATAATCATCTTGGTGGTGATGATTTTGATGAGCGTCTGGTGCAGTATGTGATAAAGTCATTTAAGAAAGAAACAAGGATCAATCTGGAAAAAGATATAACAGCGGTACAGCGTATCCGTGAAGCATGTGAAGAGGCAAAGAAAGAATTATCCAGTACGCTGCAGACCCATATCAATCTTCCATTTATCACGGTTGTAAAGAACGAGCCGAAGCATCTCGATATGCTCATAACCAGGGAGTTGTTCAATGAGCTGACAGATGATCTTGTAAAACGGACAGATGGTCCGGTCAATCAGGCACTTCGGGATGCCGGTATATCTGCCGGAGAATTGGATAAGGTATTGTTAGTTGGCGGTTCGACCAGAATTCCGGCTGTTATGGATGAGGTTAAGAGAATAACCGGAAAAGAGCTTTCGAAGAATCTGAACCCGGATGAGTGCGTTGCGATGGGAGCAGCGATTCAGGGCGGCAAGCTCAGTGGTGGTCTGACCGTTACGAATAAGGTAAATGATATTTTGCTGATGGATGTAACGCCATTGTCTCTGTCGATTGAGACTTTAGGTGGCATCGCAAATGTACTGATCCCAAGAAACTCACCAATTCCGACCAGAGTATCCAAGATCTTTACGACGGCCGGAAATTTCCAGCGTGATGTAGAGGTAAAGGTATATCAGGGCGAACGCAAATATACCAGAGACAACAAGCTGCTTGGTAATTTCCGTCTGAGCGGGATCAAGCGTGCACTTGCCGGAGTTCCACAGATCGAGGTTACATTTGACCTTGATGTAAATGGTATCCTGAAGGTATCTGCAAAGGATCTTGGCAGAGGTGTGGAACAGCAGATTGTGATCACATCCAGCACGAATCTTTCAGAGGAAGAGATCCGCCGGGCAAGAGAAGATGCTATGCGGTATGAGGAAGAAACTCAGGGCAACAAGGAAAATATGGATATCAGGAATGAAGCCGAGGCATATGTATATAAAGTGGAAAATCAGTTAGAGGTACAGATCCAGAATCTGGATAAAACTCAGATCAAGAAGATCCGGATAGATCTGGAATATCTGAAGAAACTCGTATGCCGGACAGATGCTGACCGGATTACGGATATAGAAGCAGGAAACATAAAGGATGCTTACAGACAGCTGCAGGAATCAGCAATGATCCTTGGATAGATATAATTTTCGATCCATTGGTTATATAATAAATGACCTGAAGGTACTGAAATGGCAGTAGATTTACAGATTAAAGAAAGAATGGTGCTTATATGAGAGATAAGCTTTATAACTTTATGCGAACAAGATATGGAAATGACCAGTTTTCATCATTTCTGACCTGGGCGGGACTGATCCTGATCGTCATAGATGTGTGGGCGAAGACAGGAGTTCTGTATTTTCTTGGACTTGCGTCATTTATCTATGGATATGTGCGGATCTTTTCCAAGAAATACGAGAAACGTGCGGCGGAGAACAAGTGGTTTCTGAGCCACACAACAGGTGTTCGAAATGTATTTAAACGAATGAAGAAAAGTAAGGAAGCAGGAAAAGATTATAAGATCTTCACCTGCCCGCGTTGTGAACAGATGATCCGAATCCCACGAGGCAAGGGAAAGATCGAGATAAGATGTCCGAAATGTGGGAATACTTTTATTAAGAAAAGCTGATTGGAGACAGGTGCGTGTTTGGATATATAGTAGTAAACCAGCAGGAAATGAAATTTAAAGAATTTGATGAATACCACAGGTATTACTGCGGGTTGTGCAGAGCGCTAAAAGAAGATCAGGGTGTAAAAGGGCAGTTGTCATTAAGCTATGATATGACATTTCTGGTTCTGTTGCTTACCGGGTTGTATGAGCCGGAAGAGGAGCGGGGCGCAAAAAGATGTGTAGTCCATCCGATGATGCAGCATGAATATGCCAGAAATCTGTACTCCGATTATGCAGCGGATATGAACTGTATTCTTACATATTACAAATGCATGGACGACTGGACGGATGATAAGAAGCTGTTCCGTAAGCTATATGCGGATCTTTTAATACCGAAGAAAGAGCTGGAAAAGGAAGGCAGCCGGTTATATGATTACAGACAGAAGATAGATGTTGTTGCAGACCGGCTTGCAAAGATTAGTGAGCTTGAGAAAGAAAACAGTGAAGATCTGGATCGGTTGTCGGGATATTTTGGTGAAGTACTGGCAGAGATATTTGCCGTAAGAGCTGATGCATGGGAAGAAAATTTGAGAAAGATCGGTTGTTATCTTGGAAGATTTGTATATATTCTGGATGCTTACGACGATATCGAAAAAGACAGGAAAAAGCACAGCTTTAATCCACTGATACACAAGCTGACATGCAGTGAAGAAATGAAGACAGAGGATATTCCGGTGGAGGAATGGCAGAAGCTTGCAGACTGGATAAAAGAAGTCCTGATGATGCAGGCGGCGGAATGTGCCAGAGAATTTGAGAAGCTTCCGATTATAAAAAATGTGGAAATTCTCAGAAATATCATGTATTCTGGCATATGGAATAATTATTACAAAGTAACTGCCAGAAGATGCGGTAGCAAAACGGACAACAGGCAGAATGGAGAATAAATGAAAGATCCTTATGAAGTGCTGGGACTGCCACATGGTGCCAGCAATGATGAAGTAAAAAGTGCATACAGACGATTGAGCAGAAAATATCATCCGGATGCAAATATCAACAATCCGAATAAAGCCGAGGCTGAGGAGAAGTTCAGGGAGATCCAGCAGGCATACAAGGCGATCATGGATGGTGATACCAGTTATGGAAATCCATACGGAGCAGGTGGATATGGTAGCCCATATGGAAATGGTTCGTATGGTTCAGACAGTTACCGGAACAGCAACAGTGGTGGAAGAACGACTTATGATGAGTCAGATCCATTTGGCGGATTCTATGGTGGCTTTTTTGGACCGTTTGGCGGGTTTGGCGGTTATACCGGCAGAAGACGCGAGGAATACGATCCGAATGATCAGGATTCCGGATATTTTCAGACGGCCAGAAATTATCTGCGGTCAGGCAGTTATGAGGAAGCAAGGACAGTGCTGAACCAGATCCAGGATCATAATGCAAAATGGCATTATTATTCCGGTGTGTGCAATGCCGGACTTGGTAATCAGATCCGGGCGCTTGAGATGTTACAGAGAGCGATACAGTTAGAGCCTGATAATATGGAATACAAGCAGGCATATGAACAGATCAAGAGCGGTTCGAAGTGGTATATGGATCAGGGGCAGGGCTATGGCATGGATATGTCAGGCCGGGATATGACAAAATGCTGTAATACATTCTGTACGACCCTGCTATGTCTCTCCTGCTGTGGCGGAAATATGTGTTGTATCCCTTGCGGCGGCTATTATTCAGGCGGTCATTAGAAGGAAGAGACATTATGAAACTGTTCAAATATTGGCATGTTGCATAGGGCAAGGGCGTATAAATAACAATAAAAACAGAAAAAATTGAAAAATCATTGTAAAATTGCAAGATTAATTAGACTTTGGTCTAAAAAATATGTATTTTTCTACAAAAAATTAAGACATGTATTGAGAAATACATGTTTTTTTGTTAAAATAATATAGGTTTCTTCCAAAATTTCTCATGGTAAAACTGGTTATTATGATGAATTAGGGTGAAAGAGATATAAAGGATGCGGAAAATATCGGCATCTGATTATAGAAAAATCGTCAGGGATATATTCTGGCGTGCAATTTTCAAGGAGGATACGATAAATGAAAAAGTTGATTGATTTCGACAAAGAGGGCTTCAAAAAAGAGGTCATTACAAATGTGAAGACATTGTACAGAAGACCGATTGAAGAGGCAACTCCACAGCAGGTATTCCAGGCTGTCAGCTACGCTGTTAAGGATGACATCATAGACAGATGGATAGCAACACACAAGGAATATGAGAAGGATAATGTTAAGACAGTGTATTATCTGTCTATGGAGTTCCTGATGGGCAGAGCTCTGGGAAACAATCTGATCAACCTGACATACTATGATGCAGTAAAAGAAGCATTAGATGAACTTGGATTTGATCTGAACATGATTGAGGATCAGGAGCCGGATGCAGCACTTGGTAATGGTGGTTTGGGACGTCTTGCAGCATGCTTCCTGGATTCTCTTGCAACACTTGGTTATCCTGCATATGGATGTGGTATCCGTTACCGTTATGGTATGTTCAAGCAGGCAATCAAGGATGGTTATCAGGTTGAGCTTCCAGATGACTGGCTAAAGGATGGTAACCCATTTGAAATCAAACGTCCGGAGTACGCTGTAGAAGTTAAATTTGGCGGTTATGTAAGAGTTGAAAATAGAAATGGAAGAAATTATTTTATTCAGGATGGTTATAAGACTGTTCGTGCTGTACCATATGACATTCCGGTTGTTGGTTATGGAAATAATGTTGTAAATACACTTCGTATCTGGGATGCAGAAGCAGATCAGGAATTCTGTTTGGATTCATTTGATAAGGGTGAGTATGAGAAGGCTGTCGAGCAGCAGAATCTTGCAAAGACGATAGTAGATGTTCTCTATCCAAACGATAACCATTATGCAGGAAAGGAATTGAGACTGAGACAGCAGTATTTCTTTATTTCAGCATCTGTTCAGAGAGCAATCCTGAAATTTAAAGAGATGAATGACGATATTCATAAGCTTCCGGATAAGATCACATTCCAGATGAATGATACACATCCATCAGTTACAGTAGCAGAATTAATGAGAATCCTGATGGATGAAGAAGGTCTTGAGTGGGATGACGCATGGGATATCACAACCAGAACATGTGCATATACTAACCACACAATTATGGCCGAGGCTCTTGAAAAATGGCCTATCGAATTATTCTCAAGATTACTTCCTCGTATCTACCAGATCGTAGAAGAGATCAACAGAAGATTCGTGCTTAAGATCCAGTCTATGTATCCTGGCAATCAGGATAAGGTTAAGAAGATGGCTATTCTTTATGACGGTCAGGTGAAGATGGCTCATCTTGCTATCGTAGGCTCTTACTCTGTAAATGGTGTTGCAGCTCTTCATACAAAGATATTGGAAGAAAGGGAACTGAAGGACTTCTATGAGATGAGACCTGAGCAGTTCAACAACAAGACAAATGGTATTACACAAAGACGTTTCCTTCTTCATGGTAATCCGCTTCTTGCAAGCTGGATCACAGATAAGATCGGTGATGAATGGATCACAAAGCTTACAAATCTGAAGAAGTTAAAAGTATATGCTACTGATGAGAAGTACCAGCAGGAATTCATGAATATCAAATACCAGAATAAGATTCGTCTTATAAATTACATCAAGGAGCACAATGGCGTGGATGTAGATCCTCGTTCTATCTTTGATGTACAGGTTAAGAGACTTCATGAGTACAAGAGACAGCTTCTTAATATTTTACATGTTATGTATCAGTACAATGAGCTGAAGACAAACCCATCATATGATATGTATCCAACAACATATATCTTTGGTGCGAAGGCTTCTGCCGGTTATAAGAGAGCAAAGCTTATCATCAAGCTGATCAACTCTGTTGCAGATGTTATCAACAATGATGCATCTATCAAGGGTAAGATCAAGGTTGTATTCATCGAAAACTACAGAGTATCTAATGCAGAGCTGATCTTTGCAGCAGCAGATGTCAGCGAGCAGATCTCAACAGCTTCCAGAGAAGCATCCGGTACCGGTAACATGAAGTTCATGTTAAACGGTGCAGTTACACTTGGAACCATGGATGGTGCAAATGTAGAAATCGTTGAAGAAGTTGGCGAAGAAAATGCAGTTATCTTCGGTTTAAGAGCTGAAGAAGTTATGAAGTATGAGCGTGAAGGTGGATATAATCCAAGAGATATCTACAACAATGATGCAGCAGTAAGAACAGTTCTTACACAGCTGATCAATGGTATGTATTCTCCTGATGATCCAGAGCGTTTCAGAGATCTGTATGATTCACTTATCAATGAGGATGTATACTTTATCCTTAAGGATTTCGATGCTTACGTTCAGGCTCACAGAAAGATCGATGCTCTTTACAGAGATGAGAAGAACTGGGCTAAGATGGTTATGCTGAACACAGCATGTTCCGGTAAGTTCTCATCTGATAGAACAATCGAAGAGTATGCAAAAGAGATTTGGAATCTCAAAAAGGTTAATGTCACATTAGACTAAGTGTAAGATATAAAAATACGAACGACCGGCGGTCAGTATATAATACACATATTTATTTCGCAAGACGCTTTCGCTCTAATCCTCGTGCAGCGGTACATAAGGTTGCAAAGTATGCAACCTAAGTACCGGCCTCGGATAAGGCTTGCTACATAATAGTGTATTTATATACTGACCGCCGGTCTGTTTTTAGACAAGAAATGTCTTATTTCTTATAGAGCAGACTTAATGTATAACCTTCCTCATTAGTATAGAAGAGGTTTATTTCTTGAGTTTCACTTTTTTGGTGTTGGTGCAGACCTTCTTTTTGGTGGCTTTTTTTACTGTGTTGGAGTAGACTTTTCCGGTACAGTTATTGTCGGCGTATACACCAAAGGTAACGGAAGAAATCTTGTTTTTGGTTATAAGGATGTTGGCTTTTCTTATGGTGAAACCAGCACCTTTTTTGTTTCCGGTAATTGTGTTATTTGTTGCAGTGATTTTGTATTTGGTTGTTGCCGGCTGGATATAGATTCCTGCATTGGAGCAGCCGGATATTTTATTTTTGTCAATCTTTAAAGTATTTGAAATGCTTGAGATCAGGATACCGCTGGTTTTGGTATTTTTGATCGTGTTGGCTGATATCGTTTTGCCGATGGATGACTTATTTAGGGTTTGAATGCCATATTTGGCGGCGGATGATATCTTATTGCCGTTTACACTTCCGGTAACCTTGGATTTCAGAGATACCACGATAGCTGAGTCACTGCATTTTTCGATAGTATTTTTATTGATGGAGCCTTTTACCTTGGAAGAATTATAAAGGACAATTCCGCGGTAGGATGAATATTTGGCAGCATCGGCCAGAATCTTATTTCCCGTTATAGAGCCGGTGGTTGATTTTAAGCTGACCTTTATACCTGCCAGATTCGTATGTTTACCATTTTTTCTGGTATCAATGATCGTGTTATTTGTGATCTTGCCTGTTGTGCAGTTATTATAAATGGAGATACCTCCTTCTTCGTTATAAGATGAAATTTTGTTTCTGGTGATATTTCCGGATGTACAGTTGTTGCTGATAAAGATGCTGCCCCGTTTGCAGCTTTAAGGTGATCCCATTTACATGAACATTAGTTGCGTGGGAAAGACGTACGATCGTTGAATCATTTGATGGAATACTGATCAATGTTCCGCCATTTATAGTTATATTTTTGAATCCGTTATAGCCGTTGCACAGAGAACTTGCATTATAATTGCTCTGTCCCTTGTATGAACCGTTTGTTCCGGTGGTGATCGTATCGCCGGAAACAGAGTATGAGTTTGCAAAAAGTTCCGGTGAAGTGTCATTTGATGCTTTGCTTTCAGTAGCTGTTAAGTTGGCTGAAAATGTCTGCGTATCTGCGGTGTAAGCAACACCGGAAACAAGCAGCAGTCCTGAAGCAAGCAGGATAAGATGTTTTTTCATATAAATGTCCCCTTTCAGTTATAAATATGATCTCATTTACCTGAGAATAAAATAGTTCATCTGGAAATTTCCTAAAATACAGATGTTTCCCACTGTTTTGTATGTCCTGATCCGGTAATAAACCGGTTTGTTATTTGGCAGATCATGCAGGGTATAAGATGTTTGATTTGCATTCAGACGTATAACCTGTTTGCAGGAAAAGTCTTTGCAGGTGCTGTATTGTAATTCATATCCGTCCATTCCCTTTACAGCATCCCATTTGATCGTTGCTTTATTTTTTCCATTATCTGTCATAGTTTCAACTGTTGATGAAATGACTACATTCATTTTCTGGACTTTTTTATCGATGTAGATTTCTTTTTTTGATATATCACTATATATATTATCATAGATCGATCCCGATACAGAAGTTGTAGCATGAATGCCATATTTGAATTTTTCAAATTCATTTGCGGCGATCAAAATCTTGCATTTAGAAAGCTGGATACCATTGATTGATGCCGATCCGGATAAGGTATTTTCGGATATAGTGGTCAGATTCTTTTTTCCTGCAGCGATATTAATAGCAGCATTTTTATTTTCGTTCAGTTCGTTGTGGGCAACGGTCAGGTTATTTTCAATGCTTTGGATATTGATTCCATAATTATTACATTCTGTAATGATGTTACCCGTGATGCTGTTTTGAACAGTTGATTTCTTTTCGAGCAAAATACCGTTTGTACCACTGAATGAGATATGGTTACCTTCAATATTGTTGCAGACGGTGGAAGAATCAGTGATCGCAATAGCACTTTTTTTAGCAAAAATGATATCATTGCGGTTGATCTGGTCTGCTATTTTGGAATCCCTTTTTACGACAATGGAATATTCACTTGTATTTGCGATGGTATTGTTGCTGACAGACTCTGATAACCGGGAATCAGAATCAATCAGGATACCATAACCGGAGGAATATTTTGATTTGGATGCGTAGATCCGGTTTCCTTCTATTCCTTTAGAGATCGATCTGCCACTTATGACAATACCGGATGCAAATTGTTTTTTTCCATAATTACCCATGTCAAAGATCTGGTTGGAGTTAATGTATCGTGCAGTACTCATATTGTTGATCTTAACTGCAGGATTTCCACTTACTGCTGAGATTATGTTTCCAATGATATCAGAAACCATACTGTTGTTTTCAACTACCAGACCGCCGGAAGCACATTTTTTTATTATGTTATTTGTTATATCGTTAGTACAGGAACTGTGCTCCGTCAGCCGGATGCCGGATTTGGAACAGTTCTTTATATTATTATTTACAATGTTGGACAGGGAGGATTGTTCGTATACTACAATGCCATTTCTGGACATATTTTTGATGGAATTCCCTGTTATGGAAATGTCGGAACTGTTTTTGTCAATTCGTATTCCATCTCTGTGTTTTGCATATGGATCCTGCTTTGAGAACTTTGCGCCTTTGATAGAATTCTCTGCAATTTCACAATTTCTTGCATCGGTCACGGTTATTCCGTCTCCTGCTGTAATGATCGTGTTATTTCGGATCGATATGGAACTGATATAATGATTTCCTTTTGGCAGGGCATAACCATCACCACCTGAAACATCATCAGATATATTTCTACCATATACATAGATCCCGGCTACGATCAGGGTTGTCGGATGGTAGACAATCTGTATGGTATTTCCACTGATCTCAGTATTCAGATCATGAATGGTTGTAGCATCATACATTTTACTTCCATCCAGTATGGAGGTATTCATGGAGCGGTCATATTCTCTGGCATTTTCAACAAGAATACCACCTCCACAGTTCGTAATCGTATTGTCTTTGATCTGACAGTTGATATAGTTCAGGCAAATGATACATTCTTCCAACACATTTTCAAATGTATTATTGCTGATATTGATATTTTCATGGTAAGAACCACAAAGCATAGTGTGTGTTCCAACGCCACGGGCAATATTTCGAAATGTATTATGTGTGATCTCCACATTTTTCATCGGTGTGCCATCCTGATAGACGCCTGGGTAAACCAGATTACTATATGGCATGTCAAGCTGGATGGATTCCTGTTTCTGAAAATTAGTCGTGGAGTCTGCGCTCTTTCCATGATCCAGGAATGTACAGTTGCGAACATAAAAACCGTCAATGGCAGCGACTTCCATTTGGTGCACGCAGCCACCTCCTGCCAGCGTTAAACCGTCCAGAGTGACGTTCCTTGCATGAAAGATACGTATCATGCTACCGGTATTTTCAGGTGTACTTTCCCATGTGCCGCCAAGTACCGTGATATTTTCAAATGCATCATAGCCTGAACAGCCTTCGCTTGAGTTGAATTGTTCATATCCACGATATGGTGCATTGGTTCCGCTGATGACCATGTTTATTTTTTTTGTACCCTGACAAGTAAGGTGTACATTTGTTACATCGAGTGTTGTGTTGCTGTATATATGCAGAGACTTTGAGAGATAGTAATCTCCCTCTTTGACTTTGACTGTTATGATCTGGCCGGAGTTTTCTGCAAGGTCTCTTGCATTGATAAGAGCTTCACGCAGTTTGTCAGAGATATCACTGCCGTTTTTTGCAGATACATTGATCGTTGTCTGATCAGAAGAACTGTTCTCTTTGGCTGATGCGGTTATTCTGGTCTGTGCGGAAAACAGGAGAATGAACAGAGTCAGGGTAAATAAAGTAAGTAATAATTTTTTCAATGAATGCGCCTTCTATACAAATTAATTTATGCGATCTACATGTTCTTTGTTTGTTTCGGAAATAATATAGTGTGGACGATTCTTTACTTCCAGATAAGTTTTTGCCATATATTTTCCCATAATTCCCATGCAGAGGAATTGTAAGCCTGCGATAAATATGATGATACAGGCAAGAGATGGCCAGCCGGCAACCGGATCGCCAAATATTGCTTTTCGGATAATGATAAATATGACCATAATAAATGATAGTATGGTCAGAAAGATACCAAGACCGGAAGCAATGGACATCGGAGCTTCTGAGAAATTGATAATACCGTCGATCGCGTATTTAAAAAGTCCACAGAAGTTCCATTTGGTTTCTCCTGCGATCCGGTTTACATTTTCATACTGGATCCATTTGGTCTTAAAACCGATCCAGCCGAAAATTCCTTTGGAGAAACGGTTATATTCACACATGGAAACGATGCTGTCTACCATTTCTTTTTGCATCAGACGGAAATCTCTTGCACCGTCTACGATATCTGCATCAGAAATCTTGTTAATAAGTTTGTAGAATTTTCTGGCAAAAAAAGAACGGATCGGTGGTTCACCTATACGGGAGACACGTCTGGTTGCAACACTGTCATAATCTTCGGTTTCCAGACAATTTAACATTTCAGGGAGCAGAGATGGCGGATCCTGCATATCGGCATCCATAACAGCGGTGTAGTCGCCGTCGGAATTACAGAAACCGGCATACATGGCTGCCTCTTTTCCAAAGTTTCTGGAAAATGAGATGTATTTGTAGTGAGAGTCGGATGCACAGATTTCTTTCATGACAGTCAATGTCTGATCAGATGAACCATCGTTGATCAGAATAACTTCTGTGTTATAGTTTATTAGCTGAAGTATGATTTTATTTAACTCTGCTACAAATAAAGGAAGTGCTTCTGCCTCGTTGTAACAGGGAATGATTAAAGTTAACTTTTTCATAAAATTTCCCCCAAATAAATATTGGTATATAATCAATTTTAAGTTACCGGAATGTGAGTGTCAAGCATGCAGATAACAATGCCGATGAAATTAATATTTGGAGATATGCAACACATTGGATATGTATTTTTCAGGAACAACAGGATTGGTTTGCGCAGCAAAGATATGGTGTGTTATAATCAATAATTAGGGAGAAAAATGTCCATAGAAATACAAAATCAGGAGAAGAAAAAGACTTTGAAGGGAATAAAGAATTTTATCGCGAAGCTGCCGGGTATCCGGGGATTTCTTCACAAATGGAGAAATGCGCTTGCTGAAATAAAAACACTTAAGAAAGAAACTGCAAGTCTGAAAAAACAAATAACTGTACTAAAAAAGAAAAATACAGATTTTTCCGGTAAGATCAAACAGTTAAATGCAGAAAAAAAGGCAATGAACACGGAGCTTGCCAAAGTCAACAGGCAGATGAAGAAACTGCGTGAAGATGCAGCAAGGGGATGTCTGATGGCAGATCTGGCAAGATTACAGGAACGGCAGTTTGAACGAAAAACCGAGCGGATGTTTTGGAAGGCAGATCCATCGCTGGAACAGAGCGGTGAATTAAAGCATATGCAGGAGATTCGTTTTCTGGAAGAGAAACGACCGCTTGTGTCGATTATACGCTTGTATCAGGATAGAACATGGAAACAGGATGCAAAAACGGCGGAAAGTGAGTGCCTGTTATTTATAGATAAAGATACGGAAGTAACAGATGTCTGGGTGGATGAGTTGCTGATAGCTATGCGGGAAGCAGACAGACCGGGAGCTATTGGAGCGAAATTGGTTTATCCGGAGATCCCTGCCGGATCGGCAAATGAGGAAAAATCACATATGCTTCAGCATGCCGGAATTGGGTTTAAGGATGTTATACGGGAAAAGGCACATTTTATCCAGCCGTATAATCTGAAAAATGGCGAGCCGGATTCCGATCTGGATCTGGAACTTCAGGAACGAATAGCGGTATCGGGTAATGCCATGTTAATAAAGAAAATGGTATTTGATGAGATTGGTGGATTTGATGACCGGTATATAGATGAGTACGCGGATGTAGATCTGTGCCTGAGATTATATCAGGCAGGATATAAGAATTATTATTGCCCAAAAGCTTTGGTATATAGTGCGGGTGTTGAGGATCAGGGTGAGGATATAAAGGAAAAGAAACGAAGACGCACGCATGACATGATGGTCTTTAAGGGCAAATGGCAGAGATACCTTGCAAAACATCTATTTGATGATAAGATCAGCCAGTCGTATATGTTCACAGAACAGAAATTGACAGTTGAATTTGCGGTATCGGATGCGAAGACCGGCACGGATGCAGAGGAATATTATCATGCTTTATTCTTTGGGACTGCACTTGAGGCACTTGGATGTAAAGTGAAGATACTCAGCCGGACTGCGAAGAAGGACTGGTATAATGTAGGTGTTGATACTGATATATTAGTTCCGGTCTGCCCGGATTATGATGTGGAAGCAGTGTACAACTGTAAAAATGATCTGATCAGGGTATCGTGGCAGCAGGAAGAAGAAACTGTGTATCTGAAGTTAGAAGAGAAACATAGCCTGAACAAGGCAGTGGATACAGAGTGTCTGTTTCATCCGATTTCCGAATTGTATGATCTCAGCTGTATGAATGAAAAGACAACAGAGGAGAAGAAGGAATACCTTGCAGGGCAGAAAGCATATGTCATAAAGAACCATATATACAAGGATGCTGCGCATGAATTTGTTCAGATGATCAGAGGATGCTTTGATGTACCTGTCTGTTCGGATGAGATCGATATATGTGGAGCAATGCCGGATGATGAATCAAAAAAATATTGGGGAGACCAGTATTTTGCTGTTGGAATGAAAAAGGAATTCGAGAAGCTGGGATATAAGGCAAATGTTCTTCCAAGAGACCGTTGGTATGACCGGAGCCGGGCAGGGTATGTGATCGTGCTGAGAGGAAAGAATCCTTATTACAGACCGGTGGGAGATAACAGAAAATATATTATGTGGAATATTTCACATCCGAATGATGTGACGATAAAAGAATATAATTCATATGATTATGTATTTTTTGCTTCTCAGAAAATGTATGATGAATTTGCTTCCAAACTTCAGGTGCCGTCGGGAATTGCACAACAATGTGTTGATGACAGTGCGATGGTATATGAAGAAGGACATGATAAGCAATATGAATTGCTGTTTATAGGAAATTCCAGACATGTATTTCGCCCGATCTTAAAAGATCTTATTCCGACTGAGCACAAGCTGACAGTATATGGAAGACATTGGGAGAAATTCCCGGTTCAGGATTATGTTGTCAGTGATTATATGGATAACAGTAAGGTGGGACAGGCATATCATGATGCTAAGATTCTGCTGAATGACCATTGGGATGACATGAGAGAAAATGGAATCATCTCGAATCGTATCTTTGATGCATTGGCTGCCGGAGCATTTATAATCAGTGATGATATTCCTGAAATACATGAGTTGTTCGGGGATAATGTTGTGACATATCATGGACGGGAGGATCTGAAAGAAAAAATCGATTATTATCTGGAACATGAAGAAGAACGTGATGCAAAGGCGAAAGCCGGACAGAAGATTGTATTAAATGGACATACTTTCCGTGATCGTGTTGCGGTTATGGCAAAGGTTATAAGAGAAATGCCGTTATAGATGACAGCATTTTTTATAGAAGAAATAATAAGACCCATATAGTTTATCTAGCAGAAAGAAATCTGTGTAATAAATCTATATGGGTCTTTATTATATGTTTATATGAAATTTGTTATATGGATTAGCCCATTACTACTTCTACAGCATGAGTCTTTCCATCGCCGAATACAGGGAGAACATTGCCATCGATAGCATTGCCATCTACAGTAACACTCTTGATACCCTTATTTACATGATCCGGATTTGTAACCTTGATATCATATGTAGCACCACGGAACTGACGTGTAGCATTCAGACCATCCCAAGCAGCAGGAATAGATGGATCAATCTTAAGACCATCGAAGTCTGCTGAGATACCTAAGATGTACTGTGAAATAGCCACCATGTTCCAAGCGGCTGTACCTGTAAGCCATGAGTTCTTACCCTGTCCAAAATGGTTGCCTGGCTTTCCGATATCAGAACCGGCATCCTTACCACCGATCATCTGACCATATACATATGGTTCAGTCTTGTGGATATCTGATGTCTCTTCGGTAAAAGCAGGAGCGATCTCTGAGTAATATTTGAATGCCTGATCGCCTGCTCCTGCGTAAGCAGCAGCACAGATGATCCATGCATTGTTATGTGTGAAGATACCGGCATTCTCTTTGTATCCACCTGGATATGTTGAGATCTCACCATACTGGATGTAATACTTTGTAAATGCAGGATTGTTAAGTACAAGTCCGTACTGTGTATTCAGACGCTCATCAATAGCGGCAAGTGTCTTCTTGTCACAGCCCTGATCTTTACCGATGTCTGACATAATAGCGAAGCCCTGTGGCTCGATGAAGATCTGACCTTCTTCACATTCCTTAGATCCCATCTTTTCACCATTTGCATCGTATGCTCTTAAGAACCAGTCGCCATCCCAGGCGGATTCCATAATGTTAGCTTTCATCTTATCAATCTCAGCCTGAGCAGCTTCTGCTTCAGCATTCATTCCAAGGTGTTTAAGAATAGCAACATAGTTAGGACCTGCATATGTAAAGAGTGTAGCAACCATAACTGATTCAGCAACCTTTGAGTATCCGCCTTCAGCAGCGAACTTAGGGTTTGTGTATGTCTGGAAGCTTTCACCCGGTGTATCTGAGAAGCATGAAAGGTTGATACAGTCATTCCAGTCAGCTCTCATTGCAAGCGGAAGTCCGTGTGGTCCAAGGTTGTTTACGATCTTGTAGAAGGAAACCTTTAAGTGGTCAAGCATTGGTTTAGCGATGGACATATCGTTGTCATATGGAACCATCTCATCAAGAATACCCCAGTCACCTGTCTCCTTGATGTATGCAGTTACAGAAAGGATCAGCCATAATGGATCGTCTGAGAAGTCACCACCGATATCTGCATTACCCTTCTTTGTAAGTGGCTGATACTGATGATAGCATCCGCCATCTGGGAACTGTGTAGAAGCGATATCGATAATTCTCTGTCTGGCACGATCAGGGATCTGATGAACAAATCCAAGTACATCCTGGTTAGAATCACGGAAGCCCATACCACGACCGATACCGGACTCGAAGTAGGAAGCTGAACGTGAAAGGTTGAATGTAACCATACACTGATACTGATTCCAGATATTAACCATACGGTTAACCTTGTCATCAGGAGTATTAACATTTAAGATGCTTAAGAGGTTGTTCCAGTGCTCTTTGAGTTCTGCAAGACCTGCTGCAACCTTCTCAGGAGTGTTGTACTTCTCCATCATTTCAAGAGCCTTAACCTTGTTGATCGTCTTGCCGTCTGCTTCAAACTTCTGATCAACAGGCATCTCAACATATCCAAGAATAAATACAAGAGTCTTTGTCTCGCCTGGAGCAAGAGTGATCTTCTTGTAGTGTGAAGCGATCGGTGACCATCCATCTGCGAATGAATCATTTGCTTTACCGGCTTCAACAGCCTGTGGGTTGTGGAAACCATTGTAAAGTCCGATGAATGAATCTCTGTCTGTATCGTAACCATCAATCTCGTCATTTACTGTGTAGAATGCGAAATGATCACGTCTGTCTCTGTACTCTGTCTTGTGGTAGATTGTAGAACCAACGACCTCTACACGACCGGTACTGAAGTTTCTCTGGAAGTTTGTGCAGTCATCCTGTGCATCCCAGAGACACCACTCTTCAAATGAGAAGAATGAGAAAGTCTTCTCTTCTGAGCTTTCATTTGTAAGAACAACCTGCTGAACTTCACCGGCATAGTTCTGAGGTACGAAGAAGGTAACCTCTGCCTTTAAGTTGTTCTTCTTACCAGTGATCACTGTGTAACCCATACCATGACGGCATTCATACTCGTCAAGTTCTGTCTTAACAGGTGACCAGCCCGGATTCCAGATTGTACCATTCTCATTAATATAGAAATAACGACCGCCCATATCGATAGGTACATTGTTATAACGGTATCTTGTAATTCTACGAAGACGAGCATCTTTGTAGAAGCTGTAACCTCCCGCTGTATTTGAAATCAGTGAGAAGAAATCCTGTGTTCCAAGGTAGTTGATCCAAGGATAAGGAGTTCTAGGAGATGTGATGACATACTCCTTGTTGGCATCATCAAAATAACCAAACTTCATGTAATATATACCTTCCTTTCATGTGTATTAAGATAAGTAGTGTCTGCCATTATCAGGCAGTATCCGCTGCTCCATGATCTCTCCCTTACAAAGGACAAAGCGCGCCCCTTATAAAAACAGCCATATGGGCATATTATATAATAAAATAGCATATTTGACAACAAAACCCAGGATAAAAGTGGAAAAATAATCATTGTAAAAAGAATCGTCATCTGATACACTCAAAATGTGAATGGGCACAAAAAGTTCACAAATATTATATTTATTTACTTTTAGGAGGAGAGATTATGAATTGTCCAAATTGCGGAGCAGAGACAAATGAATCTGTTTGTCCTGTTTGTGGGGCGTCAGTAAGCACAAGTGGCGGTTTTAAACTTGCGGGGAATGACCAGCCACAGCAGCCGGAGGGTGTTACATATGATGCGCAGCCACAGCAGGGAATGGGGATGGATCCACAACAGTATGGTGGATCACAGTATCAGGGAGATCCTATGCAGAAAGGTTATGCAGGAAATGCATATGATGCACCTGGATTTGATAATGGTGCAGTTTATCAGCAGCCGGTTAAAAAGAAAAAATCAGGCGTTGGCGCAGTGATCGGAATTATCGTTGCACTTGTTGTGATCGCAGCAGCAGTGATATTCTTATTTTCAGGTTCGATCGGTGGAGCAAAGAAGAGCAAAAAGCTGGTTGATGATTTCATGACTGGCATCGAAGAAGCGGATACAGCAAAGATAGTATCTCTTGTTGATAAAGAATGTGTTGCAGACAATGATGTGGCGACATTATCCAGCAGCTTTGAACTTTTGTCATCCATGGGTGTTGAGTATTCCCTTGATTATAAGATTACATCAACAGAGAAAGCCAACAGAGCAACTATTAAAAATATGTGCGAAGGCCTGTATGATGATGCATCTGTAGCAAGTAAAGTAAGATGTGCTTATATCTGTGATGTTGATTATACCATGACAGTAAACTATCTTGGACAGACAGAGACACAGGATGATAAGATGTCACTGATCTGCTACAAGAAGGGCGGCAAATGGTATATCGGAGGAACGGTAGAAACCGAATAAGACCGATCCTTATATGAAAACACGGCATATGTTATTCCTTACACAGAATACATATACCGTGTTTTTATAAGACTATACCTATCGGACTATGTCCTTTCAGCGAAACGGCATAGTCCGATAGACTTTTTTATCTTACGAAGATTCGCTCGGTTACGGTTTTGGATTCGCCGGGAGCGAGTTCGGTGTAGCCTGTTACGGCAGGATCGCCGGAAAGGTTTGGAGCATCGATGTTCCAGCTCATAGGCTCCGGACAGAAGAATTCTTTCATGCCATGATCATTCCACATGATCCAGTATTTCATAACGTCACATACTTCATAACAGATGCGGACGCCTGTAACTTTATCTGTAATGATGATACCATAGAAAGGCTCGCCATCTAATTCATTCATCTCTGCAGTATAAAGATCGTTGTCAATATCCTGAAGAACAGGAACCATGTCTCCTTCTTTATACATCATGTCATATCTGGTAAGTGGCAGGGTTTTCTCTGTTGGGATACAGGTATCGCTGAGTTCCCATTTGTCACCGATCGGAACCTGCAGACGTACATTTGCACCGCTGCCGCCATTTGTAAATGGTGCCTTAAATGCGATATGGTTACATACACCGTAAGGCATCTGCACCCTGGAAAGGTTAGTAAGTGTAAAGGAATAATCAAGCCCGTCTGCTGTCAGTGTGAATACAAATTCTGCCTTGAAGCTGACAGGGAAAGTCTCGAAAAATTCATCCTTTTCATCATATATATAAGATGTCTTTGCAACAGCACTTTCGCCATCCACATACATATCATCAATTGTATGGCAACGCTTGTGAAGAAAACCATGAAGGTGGTTTCCGAGTGGATCATTACAAGGAAAATGATATATGGCATCTGAGGTTTTCAGGTTGCCATGAGATAATCTGTTTGGAAGATATAAAGTAGGCATGCCGTATACTTCGGCAGCAGCTTTTAATTCTGCCGGAGAAAGTGACAAGTCATTTCTTAAAATATCGATATCAAGAGCTGTATTTTCCAGCTTCATTACATTACTTCCGTTAAAAGGTGCGATCAGTGCACGGAAATCACCGGCGATCAGTTCGATACAGATCTCGCCTTTGAAATCATAGTTTTTTGCGCTAAAACTCATAGTAGCCTCCCATATAAAGTGATAAATATTTGTATTTAAGATACATAAAATGAAAAAAGTCTGCAAGGTAATATTGTATATGTATGAGAATGAAAGCAGACCCATCTCAAAAATCTAATAAAATAGTAACACTTAAGTTAAAAAGTGTCCATAAAAATGAAACAAGATTTGTTAATTTCAACAATGAGAAAAGTCGAAAAACGACTAAAACTGCGAATTATGTAGAAATTTCAAAATCTGTACACTTATGTAAAGTGGTATGTTATAATGTGAACACTGATTAAATCGGGGTGACAACCCTTTCCTTTTATTTAGAATGTAAGATCAAAAGAGGAAGCACAGATAATGGACAATGATAAACGATATAACGCAAAGCAACATAGTGAACAGATCGACAGATGGAAGATCATTGTGATTGCGGTGATTTTTCTGGCGAGTTCAATTGCGATGTTTGCTACAAAATATAGACAGGAAATTATAAATTTTGGGAGAGACAGAGACACGGAAAATGTTGCAACAAAGTCTGATGCAGACCAGACAGGGGAGGAACTGACAACAGAAAATACGGAAGAAGATACAACAGGAGCAACGACAAAGACGACAACTGAAAATACGACAGAAACAGAAACGACCAGTGAGGAAGTATCTACCTCGGAAGCAGAAGGCGGAGCAACTTTAAAATATATAAATGATAAAGATCCGAACCTCTCATCAAAAGGAGATGACTGGTATGATAAAAAGATTTTTAAACCGGCAAATGCGACGGATGATGCTTATTTTGATACGGCAGTTATCATAGGAGATTCCAGAACGGAGGGATTGAGCCTGTATACCGGTATGAGTAATCTGGATGCATTCTGTTCGAAGGGATTGAATATCGAAAAAGTTATGACGGATGCGATCGTTTCTACAGATAAGGGAATGATAACGACATTAGAGGCTTTAAAGCTTAAGCAGTATGATAATATCTATATATCTTTCGGACTTAATGAACTGGGCTGGGTATATGATGACGTATTTATCGATGATTATAAGGCGTTCATCGATGCAGTCAGAGAGATCCAGCCGGATGCAACGGTCTATGTAGAAAATATCCTTCCGGTTTCAAAGAAGCTTTCGGATGAGGATGAGATTTATAATAATAAGAATGTTAAGAAATTTAACAAGCTGTTAAAGAGAATGTGTAAGGATTATGGAGATATCATATATCTGGATGTAGCGAGCAGTGTTACAGTTGACGGAGCGCTTCCGGCAGATGCAAGTACGGATGGAAGGCATTGTAATAAGGAATACTGCGAGAAATGGCTGGATTATATCAGACAGAATGTATATGTAAGACAGTAGACCCGAAATAAACGGTATTGTGATATAGCTGAAATAGAGAAAGAGACAAGGAGTGTTATTAAGCAGATGAAGAAACAGATTTTGAAGATGTGTGCAATCCTTGGCATTGCAGGTATGCTTGCAGGATGTGGCACAACAGTAGGTGGAAACGGTGATTCGAAGGAAGCACTGAATATAAATGTGACGGATATGGCAAATGAATTAAAGAGCGGATTGACGTTTGAAGATTCTTTGTCTGAGTTAGATACAAATGTGGCTCTTACTTATTATGGAATTGATGCAGATAAAGTAAAGAACAGTGTGGTTATTGTATCCACAGGGGCAACGGCTGAGGAGATCGCAGTATTTGAAGCAGCAGATCAGAGTTCGGCAGATGCTGTAAAGTCAGCATGTGAAGACAGAAAAGCAAAGCAGACGACATCCTATGCAGACTATAAACCGTCCGAGACGAGCCGTTTGGATAAAGCGATCATCAAGGAAGATGGTAATTATGTTGTTTACTGTGTTACAGATGATACAGATAAGGCAAATGAGATCATCGACAAATATTTCAAATAATAAAAGAAGCAGTTGAAAACTGATATCTATCGAAAGATTCGGATATATCAAATTTCAACTGCTTTTTTCAATATAAAATGTTCCGAATGTGAAAATCTCCGGTTATTGCGATTGCGAATTTGAAATAGCATTAAAAATTTCTATATAATCTAAGAAATGTTGTTTCTTTTCTTCGTCATCAGATGTCATGATCTCCACTACAGTGTGTGGAATATAAGATGGTATATCATCAGTTTTTTGCACGCCACGGATCAGGTAATCCAGATCAATTTTAAAGATATCGCAGAGGTCAATCATTTTCTCTAATGAGAGACTGGATTTGCCTCGTTCAATGGCACTGCAGTGCTTTACAGATATATCAAGCATTTCAGCAAGCTGGTATTGAGTTAGATTATTTGCGTGTCGTATCTGCACAATACGTTGTCCGATTTTGGCATATAAATTTTCCATAAGATTACCTCCACTATACATTATATTTAGAATAAAAAATCAAATAAACAACCTGTAAGGTGTATTAACACATAACCTGATAGGTGCATAAAATGCGTATATATACGCAAAAACAAAACTGCAAAGGTGTTGACGCGTTTTTTGAGGCTGGTGTATAATTCCTATGCTTTTGTAAGGGGAATGAAAATATAAGTAAAACGGACAGGAGAAGACGGATATGGCAACAGAGATAAAACCTCCGATAAAATATGATATGGTATGGACGATGTATGGGAAGCGGGCGGATTTTTTCGGAATCGCAGAACGTTTTCATATCGATCCGGTAATAGCCAGAGTGATCCGAAACAGGGATGTGATAACGGACGAGGATATCAATGTCTATCTGAATGGAAACCTTGACTGTCTGCATGACCCTATATTGATGAAAGATATGGAAAAAGGCTGTACTCTTATACTTGAGGAGATCCGAAACCGGAAAAGGATACGGATCATTTCAGATTATGATGTCGATGGCGTTAGTTCAAACTACATATTATATAAGGGATTGCAGCGCGTATGGGAGTATGAAAATGGTACGCCTGCAGGGGATAGGATCGATTATGATATTCCGCACCGGATCTATGATGGTTATGGGATCAATATCCGTATGGTAGATGCCGCGGCAGCCGATCAGGTCAGTACGATCATTACCTGTGATAATGGAATTGCAGCGTTCGATGCAGTTAGTAAAGCAAAAGAATATGGTATGCGGATGATCGTTACGGATCATCATGATATTCCATATGATACAGACGCAAATAATATCCGGATCTATAAAGTGCCGGAAGCAGATGCGGTGATCGATCACAAGCAGCCCGGATGTGAATATCCATGCAAGGAGTTGTGCGGTGCAGGAGTGGCATACAAATTCATCCAGCTTCTATATCGGATGTGCGGAATACCGGAGGCTGAGTGCAAGGTATTTATCGAGATCCTTGGGATTGCAACGGTCTGTGACGTTATGAATCTGGTGGATGAGAACCGTATTATTGTAAGAGAGGCACTGCGGCGGTTATCCGACAGCAGTAATTATGGATTAAAGGCTCTGATCGCAAATAGTGGCAGGGATGGGAAAAAATTATCAACATTTGATCTGGGATTCATCATTGGCCCATGTATCAACGCAGCGGGCAGACTTGGGGATGCAAAGACCAGTCTGGAATTCCTGCTTGAAACAGACAGTTATAAGGCAAATGAACGTGCGATCGAGCTGTTAAATATTAATAATACACGGAAAGATATGACAGAACAGGGAACAAAGACGGCGATCGAGTTGCTTGAGAATTCGGATCACCTGCTGGCGGGAGCGGTATCAGAGACTGGAGCAGCGGCATTATCTGACCGGGTGCTTGTTATGTATATTCCGAAGCTTCATGAAAGTCTGGTCGGTATTATTGCAGGAAGGATCAAGGAACGATATTATCGTCCGGTGCTGTTATTTACGGACAGCGAGGAAGAAGGAATCATCAAAGGCTCCGGTCGTTCGATCGAAGGCTATAATATGTATGATGAGATTAATAAATGCAGTGATTATTTCACGAAGTTCGGTGGACATGAGATGGCGGCTGGCTTTTCCATGGAGAAACGGAATCTTTCCAGACTTCGGGAGAAAATGAATGCAAACTGCACATTGGATGAAAAGTTGCTGACCCCGAAACTTCGGATCGATGTGCCGATGCCGCTCGATTATGTAAGTATTCCGCTGACCGAAGAACTGGAAGTTCTGGAACCATTTGGAAAAGGAAACGAGAAGCCGGTATTTGCACAGAGCAGTGTGCGTGTAAAAGGTGCAAGGATTATGGGAAAAAGACAGAATGTTCTGCGGGTTTCGTTCCTGATGGAGAACGGTGGTACGATCGAAGGCATAAGTTTTGACCCGGAAGTGTTTATTTCTAACATAAAACAGTGGTTTGGAGCAAATGAATGTGATAAAATACTAAAAGGAATGCCCAGCCATGTGGTATTGGATGTTGCTTATTATCCGGATATCAATGAATTTGCAGGAAGGAGAACGCTGCAGATTCGTTTGCTGGAATATCGAAAGCATGAGGGATAGAAGCATAACTGATATTTTGATATCACAGGGATGGCAGAAAAGGAAAATGTAAATAAATGTAGAATATACATTATATATGCAGGAGGAAAATTATGAAGAAAATAGAAGAATACGTTACAAGCATACCGGATTTTCCGGAACCGGGAATTATTTTCAGGGATATTACAAGTGTGATCGGAGATCCTGATGGATTGAAGCTGGCAATCGATTCATTAGACGACCTGCTTAAGGGCGTAGAGTATGATATAGTAGCCGGAGCAGAGTCCAGAGGATTTATCTTTGGAACACCTCTCGCATATAAGAATGGAAAGGGATTTGCCCTGGTAAGAAAGAAAGGAAAGTTACCAAGAGAGACGATAGAGGCATCTTATGATCTGGAATATGGAAGTGCAACGATTGAGATGCATAAGGATGCGATCAAACCGGGCCAGAAGGTTGTTCTTGTGGATGATCTGATCGCAACCGGCGGAACCATGGAAGCTGCTGCAAGACTGGTTGAAGAACTGGGCGGTGAAGTGGTAAAGATTATATTTTTGATCGAACTTGCAGGATTAAAGGGCAGAGAGAAGCTTGCAAAATATGATGTGGCTTCTGTTATCTGCTATGATGGGAAATAACGATGATCATCTGATCTGCAGATGATTATGGAATAGAAAAATTCGAATTGGGAAAAGTGGTGAAGATCATGGAAAACGTAAAAGATAAAGCAGAAAGCATGGATGAATTAAAAGAGCTTGCGGCAAAGGCGGGAGCGATGGAGAATAAACCGATGCGGGAAAAACGGGATATTGATCTGTCTACGCCTGCGGATTTTACTCCGCCGGAAGATCTGTATAAGGAGCTGATCAAAAAGATCCTGACCTATCATCCATCAGCAGATATTTCGATGATTGAGAAGGCATATAAGGTGGCATCCAAGGCACATGAGGGACAGCTTCGAAAGTCAGGAGAGCCATATATCATGCATCCACTCTGTGTTGCTATTATTCTTGCAGAACTGGAGCTGGATAAGGAGACGATCGTTGCCGGAATCCTTCACGATGTAGTAGAAGATACGGTCATGACCTCAGAGGAGATAGCAGCAGAGTTCTCAGAAGAAGTAGCATTTCTGGTAGAAGGTGTTACCAAACTGACCCAGTTGAAGATGACAACGGATAAGATCGAGGTACAGGCAGAGAACCTTAGAAAGATGTTCTTATCGATGGCAAAGGATATCCGTGTTATCCTGATCAAACTGGCAGACAGACTGCATAACTTAAGAACATTGCAGTATCAGTCTCCTGCAAAGCAGGTGGAAAAGGCGCGTGAGACAATGGATATCTATGCGCCGATCGCACATCGTCTCGGTATCAGCAAGATCAAGGTAGAACTGGATGATCTGTCCATGAAATATCTGATGCCGGATGTCTATAAGGACCTGACGGCTCAGATCGATGCGAGAATGCATGAACGGGAAGCTTATATTAAACGTATTGTTGCAGATGTAAAGAAACATATCGATAATGCTCATCTGGATGCAGAGATTGACGGTCGTGTAAAGCATTTGTTCAGTATATATAAAAAGATGAAGAATCAGAACAAGACACTGGATCAGATCTATGATATCTTCGCGGTTCGAATCAAAGTAGAGACTGTCCGGGACTGTTATTCGGCGCTTGGAATCATCCATGAAATGTACAAGCCGATTCCGGGACGCTTTAAAGATTATATTGCAATGCCAAAGTCAAATATGTATCAGTCCCTTCATACAACATTGATCGGACCGGAGGGACAGCCATTCGAGATACAGATCCGTACATTTGAGATGCATCGGACGGCTGAATATGGTATTGCTGCACATTGGAAGTATAAAGAGAATATAACCGGTACGGTTATGCAGAAAGAAGAAGAGAAGTTATCATGGCTTCGCCAGATCCTGGAGTGGCAGAGAGATACTTCGGATAATAAAGAGTTCATGAACTTTGTTAAGACAGACCTGGATCTGTTTGCAGAGCAGGTATACTGTTTTACGCCGGCGGGTGATGTCAAGAATCTGCCAAGCGGATCGACGCCGATCGATTTTGCCTATGCTATTCATACAGCGGTCGGTAATAAAATGGTAGGTGCACGGATCAATGGACGACAGGTACCGATCGATACCAAATTAAATAATGGTGACAGGGTAGAGATCATCACATCCCAGAATTCCGCGGGACCATCAAGAGACTGGTTGAATATCGTTAAGAGTGCACAGGCAAAGACGAAGATCAACCAGTGGTTTAAGCATCAGTTTAAGGATGAGAATATCAGTCGTGGTAAGGAGCTGATTCTTGCATACTGTAAATCAAAGGGGCTGGATTATTCCCTGTATTCCAAGCCGAAATATCAGGAACGTGTATATAAGAAATATAACTTTGCTGACTGGGATGCTACGATGGCAGCAGTCGGTCATGGTGGAATCAAGGAAGGTCAGGTTGTCAACAAGCTGATCGAAGAATATAACAAGGATCATACAGAACAGCCGGATGATAAGGAGATTCTGGAAGCATATGCGCTGAAGCGGACGCATCATTCGTCCCATGGACAGGGCGGAATTATTGTTAAAGGTGCAGATGATGTAGCAGTTCGTTTCTCCAAATGCTGTTCACCGGTACCGGGTGATGAGATCATTGGATTTATCACCAGAGGTCGAGGCATTTCGATCCATCGTACAGACTGTGTAAATGTGCTTTGTATGAGTGAGGAAGACAGAAACAGGATCATTGATGCAGAATGGCAGCAGGATGCAGTTGCTGAGAATACTTACCTTACAGAGATCAATATCTATGCGGATGACAGAAGCGGAATCCTTTTTGATATCACAAAGATCTTAAGCGAGGCAAATATCAGTGTCAACAGTATTAACAGCCGGACAAGCAAGCAGGGAAAGGCAACGATCACGATCAGTTTCTCGATCAAATCTGTCGATCAGCTGAATACGATCATTGCAAAGATCCGAAATGTTGACAGTATTATTGATATAGAGAGAACAGTGGGATAGGAGATCTGAATGGCAGAATTAGAAGTGAAGGTTTATCAGTTGGGCGATCTGGGAACCAACTGTTATATTGTAAGCAATAAAGAAACAAAGGAAGCGATCGTAGTGGATCCGGCAGCCAATGCAGATTTTATTTATAAAAGTCTGACGGATGCAGGACTTACCTGCGTTGGTATTTTTCTGACGCATGGACATTACGATCATATCGGAGCACTGGATGATCTGAGAAAGCTGACAGGAGTAAAGGCATATGCTTCTGAGGATGAGAAGCAGGTACTTGAGAGCAGAACAGGAAATCTGTCTGCGATGTTTGGTCATCCGCTTGAAACATCAGCAGATATTTATCTGAAAGATGGACAGGAGGTTGCAGTTCTTGGAACTGTGGTACGGTGTATCAGTGTGCCGGGACATACGGCAGGTGGTATGTGTTATTATTTTGCAGAAGAACATCTGCTGTTTTCCGGTGATACATTATTTGCATCGTCAGTAGGCAGATCAGATTTCCCAACCGGAAATGAACAGGATCTGTTAGAAGCAATCGAGATGAAGCTTCTTGTGCTGCCGGAGGAAACAATCGTGTATCCGGGACATAATGGAACTTCAAGGATTGGCAGAGAGAAGAAATTCAATCCATTTTTTTCATAATAAAAGATAAGGAACTAGATTGGCATGATTTGTCTGATTCAGAATGTAGAAGATTATAATAATGACCTGAGAGTGATCCTCATGGCGTTTTACATGGGTGTGAAGATCATCACACCGGAGAATATAGAGAAGAAGCCGGAGATTGGGGCGGATGTAACTGCAACACTCGTGGCAGAATTCACAGAAGATCAGACAAAGATCTGGATGAAGGATGGCAGTTCGGGTCAGGTGATGGACATGGAGCCAGAAGAGACTTCCGAGAATAAGAAGCGGGACTGGTCTGTAAGAGCAGTCTGTGGAGAACCGGATATCGTGATCAATCAGAATTACCATGACAGAAAGATATTCCGTAATGCACTGAAGCGTGCCATGTATCAGATGCTGTCAGAAAGAACCGGCAGGGTTCTACCATGGGGAAGTCTGACCGGAGTACGTCCGGTGAAGATTGCGATGGAAGCGGTAGAGCGTGGATGCACCGATGAGGAGATACGGAAGCTGTATCAGGAGACTTATGTTGCGAGCCGGGAAAAGGCAGATGCCTGTGTGAAGATTGCCAGACGTGAGAAAGCAATCATTGAGACGATCGATGAGCGGAATGAATACTGCCTGTATATCGGCATACCATTTTGTCCGACGAGATGTCTGTACTGTTCTTTTACTTCTTATCCGATCAGTGTTTATAAGGATAAAGTAGATGCATATCTGGATACGATGAAAAAGGAAATGAAGTATATCGCGGCAAGCTATACCGGGAAGAAGCTGGTATCCATTTATATCGGCGGGGGGACGCCGTCTTCGATCAGTGCGGAGCAGATGGATCGTCTGTGTAGCATGATCGAGAAGTATTTTGACCTGTCGCAGGTTCGGGAATATACGATCGAAGCAGGTCGTCCGGACAGTACGACAGCAGATAAGCTGCAGGTGATGAAAATGCATGGCGTTAGCCGTATCAGTATCAATCCGCAGACGATGAACGGGGAGACGCTGAAGCTGATCGGCAGAGCACATACACCGGAGCAGGCAGAAGAAGCATTTGTAAGAGCCAGAGAAGCAGGCTTTGACAATATTAATATGGATTTGATCGTAGGTCTTCCGGGTGAAGATGCAGAGATGGTGAAACGGACACTGGAAAAAGTGAAGAAGCTTGCGCCGGAGAGCCTTACGGTTCATACTCTTGCGATCAAACGGGCAGCACATCTGAAACAGGAGATGGACAAATACAGCTTTGCAGGTGATGTGGATGAACAGTTATCACTGGTCGGTCAGGCAGCAGAAGAACTGGGACTTGCACCATATTATCTGTACAGACAGAAAAATATGGCGGGGAATCTGGAAAATGTCGGATATGCCAGACATGGACTGGAATGTCTCTATAATATTCTGATCATGGAAGAACGGACAGACATTATAGGGATTGGTGCGGGAAGCTCTAGTAAGCTGATCCGCCGGGAAGGAGATCCGGATCCGGTTACAGGAGAGACGATCACAGGAACCCGAATCGACCGTGTGGAAAATTGTAAGAGTGTGGACGATTATATCGCAAGAATTGATGAAATGATCGACAGAAAAAAGCAGGCGTTTGCAAAATGACAGATAAAGTTATAAACTTAGACACAGATAAAGAAACAGAATATTATGAACAGGATCTGGATGATGCCATCCGTCATGGAATGTGTGTCAGCCGGTTATCTTCGGAGCTTGCCAGGGAACTGGGACTTTCGGAAGATGAGATCCATAAGATCGCGGTTGCAGGAATGATCCATGATATCGGAAAACTTCGTATCACACCGTATATCTATGGCCGAGGAAACTCCATGAAGATCGAGGAAATGCGGTATGTAAGACTTCATGCGAAGCTTGGGGCAGATATCGTAAGAAAAGAGGGCTATGGGGATGATATTGCAGATATTATCCTGTACCATCATGAGAACTATGATGGTTCCGGTTATCCGTACTGTCTTCAGGGAGAGGAGATCCCGATCGGAGCAAGGATCATTCGTGTGTGTGATGTATTTGTCGCACTGATCAGTGACCGCGCATACCGGAAAGCATTTGACCCAAAGACCGCATTATTGATGGTGATCGATGAAGTGCGGCATTTTGACATGAAAGTATTTCTCGCATTTCAGAGAATTATAAATACAACTGATGTTTTAGATGAAGTTCAGTTAATTTTAAAAGGAAGCTATGAATCACGGATCAGTTGATGTATAGTATAAAAATATGAACAATAGATGGAGGATGGAATATGATAACCCAGGCACCAAGAGGAACCAGTGACTGGTTCGGTGACAAGATGAGAACACGTACACAGGTAGAAGCAATGGCAAGAAACTTGTGTGAGAAATTCAATATAAAGGAAGTAATCACACCTGTATTTGAGCATACGGTGCTGTTCCAGCGTGGCGTTGGAGAGACAACCGATGTAGTACAGAAGGAAATGTACACCTTTGTTGATAAGGGTGGAAGAAGTATCACATTGAAGCCGGAAGGTACAGCAGGTGCGATCCGTGCTTATGTTGAGAATAAATTATATGCAGAACCACAGCCGGTCAAGATGTTCTATATCACACCGGCGTTCCGTTATGAGAAACCGGAAAGTGGAAGACTTCGTCAGCATCACCAGTTCGGTGTTGAGTTTGTCGGATCTCCAAATCCAATGGCAGAAGTAGAGGTTATGACACTGGTATCAACCCTCATCAAGCAGATCGGCCTGTCAGACGCAAAACTGCATATCAACAGTATCGGATGTCCAAAATGTAAGAAAGTGTATAATGATGCGCTGATCTCTTATCTGAAAGGCCATGAAGAAGGACTCTGCAATACCTGTAAGGAGCGTATGGCCAAGAATCCACTTCGTGTAATTGACTGTAAGGAGTCGGGCTGCAAGGCGATTGTAAAGGATGCTCCAAGAACGATCGATTATCTGTGTGAAGAATGTGATGCTCATTTCAAGGAACTCCAGAGACTTCTGACAGAGCTTGAGATTCCATTTGAGGTAGATACAGGAATCGTTCGTGGCCTTGACTATTATACAAAGACAGTATTTGAATTCGTAAATAAAGAAGGCTTCACCTTATGCGGTGGCGGAAGATACGACAATCTTGTATATGAGATCGATGGAAAAGAGGCTCAGCCGTCCGTTGGTTTCGGTATGGGAATTGAAAGAATCCTGTATTTCCTTGAGAAAGAAAATATCAATCTTGCGCCGGAAAAACCGATCGACTTATATGTCGGCATCATGGGTGATTCCGCAAAGGCAAAAGCGTACAAGCTGGTATATGATCTTCGTCTGGCCGGTTATATCGTAGAGACAGATTATATGAATCGAAGTGTAAAGGCGCAGATGAAATATGCAAATAAATTAAATGCAAGATATACGATCATTATTGGTGATAATGAATTAGAGACGAATACAGGTCGTATCAAGAATATGGAAACGGGCGAGCAGACCGAGATCGCACTGAATCAGCTTGCAAGTGTATTAGAAGAAAGATAAGAACCACAGGAGGATATAGAAAAATGGCAGAATCAATGCAGGGACTGAAGCGTTCCCACAGATGTGCAGAGGTTTCAAACGCTCTTGAAGGACAGAAAGTAACCGTAATGGGCTGGGTTCAGAAGAGCAGAAATAAAGGTGGAATCATATTTGTCGATCTCAGAGACAGAAGCGGTATTCTTCAGATCATATTTGAGGAATCCAAATGCGGAAGCGAGTGCTTTGAGAAGGCAACAAAGCTTAAGAGTGAGTTTGTAGCAGCGATCGAAGGTACTGTCTGCAAGCGTGCCGGTGCAATAAATGAGAATCTGGCAACCGGAGATATCGAGGTTGTAGCAACTTCCCTTCGTATCTTATCAGAGGCTGAGACACCTCCATTCCCGATTGAAGAGAACAGCAAGACAAAAGAAGAATTACGTTTGAAATACAGATACCTGGATCTGAGAAGACCGGATCTTCAGAGAAATCTGGTTATGAAGAGCAAGGTTATGACCATTGCCAGACAGTTTATGGCAAATGAAGGCTTCCTTGAGATCGAGACACCTATGTTATGTAAGTCAACACCGGAGGGTGCAAGAGATTATCTCGTACCGAGCCGTATCCATCCGGGTACATTCTATGCATTACCACAGTCTCCTCAGATCTACAAGCAGCTTCTGATGTGCTCCGGTTATGACCGTTATTTCCAGATCGCAAGATGCTTCCGTGATGAGGATCTTCGTGCAGACAGACAGCCGGAGTTCACACAGATGGATATGGAGTTATCCTTCGTAGATGTGGATGACGTTATCGATGTAAATGAAAGACTCCTTGCAAAATTATTCAAGGAGATTCTGGATGTAGATGTAAAACTTCCAATCCGCCGTATGACATGGATCGAAGCAATGAACCGTTTCGGTTCTGATAAGCCGGATCTTCGTTTTGGTATGGAATTAAAGGATATCAGCGAAGTTGTTGAGGGCTGTGGATTTGGTGTATTTACAGGCGCTCTTGAAAATGGCGGATCTGTCCGTGGTATTAATGCAAAGGGACAGGGTGCGATGCCTCGTAAGAAGATCGATGCTCTGGTTGAATTTGCAAAGACATATGGAGCAAAGGGTCTTGCATATATTGCAATTAATGAAGATGGCACTTACAAGTCATCATTTACAAAGTTCATGACGGAAGAAGAGATGAACAATATCGTAGCAGCACTTTCCGGTGAACCGGGAGACTTACTGTTATTTGCAGCAGATAAGAACAAGGTTGTATGGGATACACTTGGAGCACTCCGCTGCCACCTTGCAGATCAGATGGGACTGCTTGATAAAAATGTATTTGAATTTGTATGGATCACAGAATTCCCACTTCTTGAGTGGTCAGATGAACAGAATCGTTTCACAGCTATGCACCATCCATTTACTATGCCGATGGAGGAGGATCTGGCGATCATCGATACAGATCCCGGCAGGGTTCGTGCAAAGGCTTATGATATCGTATTAAATGGTAATGAGATCGGTGGTGGATCTGTCCGAATCCATCAGGATGATATTCAGGAGAAGATGTTTGAATGTCTTGGATTTACCAAAGAACAAGCGTATGAAAGATTCGGCTTCCTGTTAGACGCGTTCAAATATGGAGTACCGCCTCATGCCGGACTGGCATATGGTCTGGATCGTCTGGTTATGCTTATGGCAAAGCAGGATTCTATCCGTGATGTAATTGCATTCCCAAAGGTGAAGGATGCATCCTGTCTGATGACAAATGCTCCTGACTATGTGGATGAGGCTCAGCTCAAAGAGCTTGGTATAGACATTACAGTATTAGACGAACAGAAGACAGAGGAATAAAAAGTAACAAGACTGCACACTGTATATCCTTATTGTGTGTAAGCAACGAACCAGAACCTGTGCTTGCATCAGGGTATGGCGACTGCCGGGGATATATGGGGTGCGGTTTTGTTTTATGAGGAGGCAATACAAAAAACACAGAACAGATATCTTGGTAAACGGGAGATAATGGAGCAGGTTATAGTTAGTTTTATAAAGGAGAGAAGCATATGACAAAAGGTGTACAGGGGTTAAAGAAAAGCATTATTGCTGTAGTGACCGGATTTGCAGTTGCAGCAGGAATCCTTTCCGGTGGAATGACAGGTAGTATCGGTGGAGGACAGCAGGTACAGGCGGCTGAGGTTGCCTGTACAGCTTATACAGGAGATAATATCGAAGATCAAAACTATGAGTATAGTCAGTGGGCAAAGCCGATCCGATCATACCTTACATATGAGAATGGAACTTATATGCGGGTACAGGCTGGGGCTGACGCAAATGGTTATATTGTAGAATATTTTGATTCTTCCTTTACGATTACCGGACGGAAGATTGTTCCGCAGGAACTTCCTTTATTTGGTGGATTTTATGAGATGAATGGGAATTATTATATTCTTTCCGGTCAGACAAATAAGGACGAGTCGGATAATGTAGAAGTGTATCGTATCACAAAATATACAAAGGACTGGAGCTGGGTAGCTTCCTGTGGACTGTATGGAGAAAATACAACAGTTCCATTTGATGCCGGCTCTGCAAGAATGGCGTCTTATGGAAATTATCTGATGATTCGTACATCTCATGAAATGTATAAGTCAAAGAAAGATGGTTATAACCACCAGGCAAATGTAACGATTCAGGTAGATACATCTGTGATGAAGATCACAGAGTCATTTACAAAAGTTATGAACATAAATTATGGTTATGTCAGTCATTCATTTAACCAGTTTATTCAGATGGAAAATGGTAAGATCGTTGCGGTTGATCATGGAGATGCACATCCAAGATCTATCGTTCTGGTAAGGTATCCATCTGTAGTTACAACCAGCGGATTCACCAATGGCATTCCTTATTCTTCTACATGCAAGGCAACAGATATTATGGCATTTGAGGGGAAATCAGGTCGGAGTCATCTATAGTCTGACCGGTGATCTGTCAGACTGCGTTCCTGTTCTCGCAGGAGATAAACTGGTCTGGTATACATGGAAAAATGAAACATTGCAGTTCTATCAGATTAATATAAATGATTTGTCAGACTATACAGTAAAAAATGTTGTATTGACAGGACAAGAGATAATTTCGGGAGATGGAAGTGAGACAAAACCGGGCGATGGAAGTGAGATAATTCCGGGTGATAGCAGCAAGATAGAGCCTGTTGATGATGAAGATATACCTGCAATAATTGCAGTAAATAAAACAGCTATCTCTAAGGCGGAAAATAAAGCAGCAGGCGTCAAGCTTACATGGAAGAAGATTTCTGGTGCTGCCGGTTATGTTGTCTATCGTAAAAATTCAGGTTCCAAGTCGTGGAAAAAGATCAAGACAGTAAAGGGAGCTTCGAAGACTACTTATACAGATTCAACCGTGAAGTCCAAGCATGGTACAACTTATAGTTATAGAATAGAATCTTACAAATCTGTGAATGGGCAGACGGCAAAGGCAGTCAGCAAAGAAAAGACGATCCTTCGTCTGACGGCACCAACGAAATTAAAAACTGCAAATCAGAGGGACAGGAAGCTTTCAGTAACATGGAAAAAACAGAAGAAAATTTCCGGTTACCAGATTCAGTATTCTACCGGCAAGACATTTGCAAAAGGTACAAAGACGACAAATACAGCTAAATCTTCTGGTAAAGCAGTAATTAAGAAATTGAAAAAGGGAAAGATCTATTATGTCAGAATACGTTCTTATCAGAAGTCAGGTTCGAAAAAGACATATTCTGCATGGAGCAGTTATACTAAGGTCAAAATTAAAAAATAATATGAGAAGAATCGGTAGGCACATTAGTTAAAGAGAAAACTGACGTGTCCCGGTTCTTAAAGAAATGTGGAGGATAAATAATTATGAAAAGAGGACATTATATTCTGGCAGCAGGCTTATGTGTATTTGCAAGTCTATGTGGTTGTGAAAAAAAAGAGCAGAAGACTGAATCATCACCAGAAGAGGAGAATGTATCTGTCAATGTATTAGATAATGACAAAGTGACTCTTGTATATACAGGATATGACAAGGAAGCTGAGGGTATGATGTTTACTGTTTCTAATAAGACAGGTGATCCTGTTAATGTTTATTTTGGGGATGTAGCAATTAATGGAGAGACAGTACAGCCGATGTTTGGACCTGAACTGGAAGCAGATACAACAGAAGAAGATGTGTGTATGATCGAGTGTGATAAAGCAGTTTCCGTATTGAATGGTATTCTTTTTATTGATAACGATGAGGGAGAAACAGTTGGACGCTATGAGGTTAAGGATGTTTTTTTATCCGATAAGTCAGAGTCTTCGGGGAATCAGAACTTTACGTTAAAAGATGGTGCAGTTCAGGTATTTGATAATGATAAGATTACGATTGCATATACAGGTGTTGAGACCGATGGAGAGGGCGAAGATGCAGAGACCTGTCTGGCATTTGAAATCTATAATAAGACAGATGAATTAATTCAGGCAACATTTGACACTATTCTTGTAAATGGAACAGATGAAGAACCATCCTATATGACAGAGGTTCTTGGGCATACATATGGAAAACTTTTGTGCGATGTGACAGATCCGGAAAGTATAAAAGAGTTGACAGCAAACGTATCTATCTATACGGCAGAGGATGAGCTGATTAACAGTTATTCCATCGAAAAAGCAGCATTGAAATAATTGAAATGTCAGATTCTTAATCTGATTTTAATCTTTTTCCTATTTTAGATTAATTCGTGGATGGTATAGTAATACCATCAGCTGAGGAGAGAATAGAGAAAGAAGGAAAAAATATGGATAATTTAGAAAAAGTAGAAAAGTTAAGAGAAAAAACAGGTGTCAGTTACGAAGAAGCCAAGGAGGCGTTAGAAGCAAATAATTATGATGTGCTGGATGCGATCATTTATCTGGAGAAGAAAGGTAAGGTAAAAGCACCGGATGTAACCAGTTATACGACGGATCAGGCACAGCAGACATCAACAGAATTCGAACAGGCACAGCAGGAATATACAAGAGACTGCAATAAAAAGACCTTTGGTCAGATGATGGATCAGTTCTTTTCCTGGTGCGGAAGACTGTTAAAGAAAAGCGTTGATTCCAAGTTTATCATAGAAAGACGCAGCAGCACTATGGTGAATGTACCTGTTCTGGTATTGATACTTGCGATCATCTTCGCATTCTGGATCACGATCCCACTATTAGTGATCGGCTTATTCTGTGAATGCAGATATCATTTTGCAGGGATCGACAGTATCAATGTAGATCTGAACAGTGCCTGCGACAAGGTTGCGGATACGGTAGAAACTATTAAGACAGACATCAACAGGAACTAATCCGAGAGATTAATTACAATTACAATACACAGATTTATTTTAAGGGATATGAAACTGAAATACATTGCCCATGTTCTGATATACTATTATGCAGCAAGCCTTTTCTCACGTCAGTCCTTAATGAGCCACCGATAGGTGGGGAATTTAGTACTGCTACGTGAGAATAGAGTGAAAACGACTTGCGGAATAATAGGTATGTCAGAATATGGACACAGGTAATCAGGCTACTCCCTTAAAATAAATCGTCACGACAAGGAGTAGAGATGAGCCAGAAGATTTTGATTGTAGAAGATGAAGAAAAAATTGCCAGATTCGTAGAGCTGGAATTGGTTCATGAAGGATATGAAGTAGTGAAAGCATTTGACGGACGGACAGGTCTGGATCTGGCACTTTCAGAAAATGCTGACCTGATCGTGCTGGATGTTATGCTTCCAAGACTAAATGGTCTGGAGGTTCTTCGTCGTATTCGTAAAGAAGGAAATAATGTTCCGATCCTGCTGCTTACTGCGAGGGATGCGGTAATGGACAAGGTGTCCGGGCTGGATGCGGGAGCGGATGATTACATCACGAAACCATTTGCGATTGAAGAACTTCTGGCTCGTATCCGTGTAGCGTTGAAGCGGAAAAGCACCGACCGGCAGGAGACACATAAGCTAGAGATCCATGGAGTCAGTCTGGATACTGACCGGCATGAGGTTACGGTGGCAGGAGAGCCGGTGGAGCTTACCAATCGGGAGTTTGAGCTGCTGCACACTTTGATGGAGAACAAGAATATCGTCATGGATCGGGAAAAACTGATGAATATTGTCTGTGGATATGAGTATGTCGGCGAGACAAATATCATAGATGTATATATTCGATACCTGCGTACGAAGATTGATGACCGGTTCGGTATCAATCTGATCACGACGGTACGAGGCGTAGGATATGTGATCAAGGAATCATAGGAATGTATATAAAATCATAGAGCATACAGCTTGATCATAAAAGCAGATACAGGATTAAGGGTATGGCAAAGAATATATAAGAAAAGGTATCACAGATGAATGAAAATAAGAGGATGACCTCAATCGCCAGAAAAATTAATATCAGCTTCTGGCTGAAGGAAGTGGGCAATGTAATAGGAATCAATATTATCATTGCCTTTCTTATTATGGGAACCTGGATGTACTGGTGCACGACGAAGCTTCCGGATCAGGTAACGGGCGAGCATTATTATTTTAATGTAAATGAAGAAAAGCATACACTGGTATATGTGATCGATGGAAATGACCAGAAATCATATGCATATGATATCCGGGATGTCAGGAATCTGGTAGCCATACCGGGAATCATACTTTTATCGGCAGAAGGATTTGTGTTGTTCTTTGCATTGTTTCGGACTTCTGTTGTCAGAAGAAAGCTGAAACCGTTAAATGATCTGGCGGTAAAGGCAGAACAGATCAGTAAAATGTCATTTGATCAAAATGGTATGGAAGATCAGAAGAAGCGTTCCGATAAGAAGCCGGCAAAGACGTTTGACCGGAATCAGATGGATCATCTGGAACAGGCAATATCACACATTTCTCCGGATGATGTAGAACAGGGAATCCATACCGGTGACAAGGAACTGAAAAGTATCGAGATCGCACTGAATAATCTGCTTTGGAATATGAAGGAAAATGAAAGACGGCAGGTGCGGTTTGTGTCGGATGCATCACATGAGCTTCGGACGCCTATTGCTGTAATTCAGGGATATGTAAATATGCTGGATCGATGGGGAAAAGAGGATGAAAAGGTTCTGACAGAATCCATCGAAGCCCTTAAGAATGAGTCGCAGCACATGAAGGAACTGGTGGAGCAGCTTCTGTTCCTTGCACGGGGTGACAGCGGAAGAAATACCCTGAATAAAGTGAAAATGGATCTGAACCAGATGGTCAGTGAGGTATGGGAGGAATCTCAGATGATCGATGAGAAGCACCACTATCTGTTCCGTGGAACAGATCCTGCATATATGACAGGGGATATAGCCATGATCAAGCAGTCCATCCGGATCTTTGTACAGAATGCGGCAAAGTATTCTTCGGATGGTGCGGATATTACATTAGGAGTTATGTTGGAATCCGGTTATGTCAGTTATATGATTCAGGATGAAGGTATCGGAATGGAATCGTCAGATGTCGTTCATATCTTTGAGCGGTTCTATCGGTCGGACGAAGCGAGAAACGGCGAGACCGGCGGCTCCGGACTTGGACTTTCCATAGCCAAATGGATCGTCGATGCTCACTCCGGCACGATCCAGGTCGTATCCCGCCCGGAGATCGGCACCCGTTTTATTGTCCGTTTCCCGATGTGTGAGTAAAAAAAAGATTGTTGATGATTCTTGTGTTATTTATAGTTATGATATTTTGGCTCTGCCGGTATGGATATATACATAAGACGTCAGTGAAGTTTTCGTTGTGAGGTTTGCACTAGCGGTCAGCACCAAGCCCATGTCTGAACCCGTAAGGGTGAGTTTGGGCGACTGCTGGCAATAAGCGTGCAAATCCGAGCAGAAAACGGAACGGTCTTTGTATATATCCATACCGGCAGAGCCAAAATATCGCGACAAAAAGTAGAGGTTGAATATCAACAATCTTTTTAGCGGAAAGGTTTGGTGCGGAATTCATTCCAGACCATGAAGATGGCGACAGCTCCGGCAAGTCCATCGGCGATCGGACCGGAATACATAATGCCATCAATTCCCATAAAAAGCGGCAGAATAATTAATAATGGAAGAAGGAACAGGATCTGTCTGGTCAATGACAGAAATGTTCCTTTTTTCGGTTTGCCGATCGATGTAAAGAAGTTCGAAGTGATCGGCTGCATAAAGTTTATAAACGTAAAGAACAGAAAAATACGAAAATAGCTGATCGAAAACTGGAAGTAGCTTTCAGAACCATTTCCGAAAATGGATATGATCTGCCTTGGTACAAACTGGAACATTAGAAATGCAATGAGCGCGATCACAAATCCACAGGTAGAGGCGAACAGATAGGCAGACTTTACCCGTTTGTATTTTCCTGCACCGTAGTTATAGCTGGTGATCGGCTGTAAGCCCTGCGATATACCGATGATCAGGGATAAAAATACCTGGTTTACTTTTGTGATGATTCCGGCACAGGCAATAGGGATTGCTTCACCATAGATGGAAAGGGAGCCATAGTATTTGAGAGATTTGTTCATAATGATTTGTACGATCATCATGGCAAGCTGGTTGCTGCAGGGAGCAGTACCAAGGGATGTGACTCTCGCTATAATTGATCTTCTGATGCGGAGATGTTCTTTTCTTATTGTTACAGTCTTACAATGGGATAAAAACCAGATGACAAGACCGGTGGAGATTACCTGACCGATAACAGTTGCGATGGCGGCACCTGCCATACCCATCTGAAGAACGGATACAAACAGTGCATCTAAGATCGTGTTAATCACGGCTCCGGTAAGGTTACAGATCATGCTGATCTTCGGTCTGCCATCTGCCCGGATCAGATGACCGCTTCCGGTCGTGAGGATCAGAAAAGGAAATCCGATAGCAACAATGCCTGTGTAAGTTTTTGCGTAGCAAAGTACATTGTCTGGAGATCCAAAGAAGCGGAGCAGAGGCTCTAAGAACAGCAGGGTGATCGTGGTTAAAATTACACCACAGCCAAAGAGCATGACAGCGGAATTGCCGATATAATAAACAGCTTTTTCCTTTTCGCCTTTTCCCATAGCCAGATTAAAAGCAGATGCGCCGCCGATGCCGAACAGCAGAGCGATTGCGATACAGGATATGGAAAGTGGAAATGAAATATTGGTTGCAGCATTTCCAAGTTCACCGACATTTCGCCCAATGAAAAACTGGTCAACAATGTTATAAAGAGAGCTGACCAGCATGGCTACTATACTTGGAATGGCGAATTGCATTAATAATTTTTTCACGGGCTGAGTGCCGAGAGGATTTTCGTTAGTTGTCTGTGTATTCATGTGAGTTATCCTTATTTACAGTTCCTTACGGGTGTAGGTCATACGGGTAAATGTAATGTCGTCACCGCCGGATTCACCGGTTGTAATATCGAATTCATCTGCGTTGAATTCAGGGAAGAAGACATCTCCGTCTTCAACGACAGTATCAACTTCTGTGATATACATCGTATCAACCAGTGGAAGTGCCTCTTTGAACAGACCATATCCACCGGAAATATAGACATTCCCCTCTTTTACAGCATCAAGAGCTTCCTGTAACGAATGAACGGTAAGCAGGTTTTCACCAGAGTAATTGGCAGTATTTGATACAATGATGTTCATTCGGTTCGGGAGAGGATGTCCGATCTCTTCATATGACTTACGTCCCATAACCACAGTATTCCCTGTTGTCAGTTCTTTAAACTGTTTCTGTTCTCCTTTGATCCGCCATGGGATCTGTCCATTTTTTCCAATTACATTATTTTTTGAACGAGCAACGATTAAACCTATCATAGTCCGGGTTCCTTTCTGTGGTATATTTGTTTCTTTAGCATATCTGGTTTCACGGGAATCGTCAAGCGAGTGTTCCGACTGCTGTTTCAGATATTCATATCTCTGGTATTTTTCTTCCTTTGCAAAATGTATTTCCCTGAACTGTTCCGGGTTATTTTCATAAGAAAGAACCTTGCCACTAAACTGTTTTCTTATAGTATGCGTTTCAGTTTGCAGTTCTCGATTCCTGCGCTCCAGAACTCTGACAGCGGGATTCCCTTGACCTGGCAGATGATACTGGAATTCATAGCTCCATGTCCGACGATCAGGACATCTTTTCCCTCGTCTAATTGTGGTTTTACAACCTCTTTCAGAAATTCTCCTGTTCTCGCAAATAGCTGTTCAAAGCTTTCTCCGCCATCCTTTGGAACTTTATAGTTTGCCGGATCAAGAAAGAGATCTTTCATTGGACAGCCGGGAGTAGTTATGCAGTTTGCAGTTCCTTCGTAGATGCCAAAGCTCATTTCTTTTAAACGGTCATCAGTTATGATCGGAATGTTCCGCCCTTTTAATACGATCTCGGCTGTCTCCTTTGCCCGGATAAGGGGAGAGCAGTAGCAGATATCAAAATGGATATCGGCATATTCTGTTCTGGCATGTTCCGCCATCTGCCTTCCTTCTTCATTTAATGGAATGTCTGTCCGTCCCTGTAGTTTCCGCATGGCATTCCAGTCTGTTTTTCCATGTCGCATGATGTATAACATTGTTGTATCTCCTGTGGTTCATTTGAATATTCGGATTGACAAATAGCATTTCATATAGTATCATCACTTCATAAAGAAATGGGTTTTTGTCGTGTACAGCCTTATAGCTCAATCGGGTTGCTCGTTTCTTTTTTTATATCCAAAATATCATATAGATATAATTTTTTATCTTCCGAATGTCTGACAATCAAGGATGTATGAAATACATTGTACCTCTCTATTTCCCCTGATTCATCATATACTGGTAATGCAAAGCGTGAATCATATCGATACCACCCAAATTTTGCATTTCTCCAATGTTTTTCTTGATTATTTTTTCGAAAATGTTTCCCGACTGCAATCTCTATCAATTCAGGAATTCCTTGTGTTGCATTGGCTTTGGCCTTAGCATTTGTTCCCTTTATACTATGTGTATAGTTTGAACCAATATTTTCATTCGGTAAATCTGATCCTATATATACTATGTCACCTGTAGAGGCTATGGTATAAAAATCTCCAACGTACTTCTTAAGATATTCTCTTACATTTTTCCAATTCACTGAACGTTTTCCTTTAAAAACAATATCATTAATTACAACAATATTGTTCCCATCAATATCTTGAATAACCGATACATTTCTCTTGTTTTTCTTCGATGCATTATTTTCATTGATTTGTTTGCATATTTCTACTAACTCAAAATATCTTAATAATCTTCTTTTTGTTTCAATGTCAGATGGTCTAAATACTTCGATTATATGCTTTTTATCAAGTAAATAATCTGTCTGAATGGGTTGCTCTGTTTCTTCCTCATCACAAAGCAAATCTACAAGTGACATGTCAAGTGCTTTACAAATAGTAACTAATTTATCAGCCTGTGGATTTATTTTTTTCTTTCGCCAATCACTGATTGTGCTGGTTGCAATTCCGGTTTTTCGTGATAATTCGATCTGGCTCATATGTAATTCTTCAAGTCTTGCAAAGATTTTTTCATATATATTCATAGTGTAATATCCTTTTATCCGAATCTTCGGATATTGTATCATAAACAGCTACATTCTACAATGATTAATATTACATTTATTCGGTTTTCAAATATGTATGATCAGAAACTAAATGCTTTCCACGCCATCAATTATTACCTGCTATTTATATTATTCTTTATTAGTTGTTCGCCCAGCCATTGAGATAGTAATATTACAAGCATTATATATAATTTGACAAAACGTCATGTTTTATAGAAAAATCACTTAAAAATAAAATACCTGCCAATACTAGGATAAATACACCACTTCCTACTATCAGGTATATTAACATAAGTAATTTTTTCATTAGATTATGTTGAGATAGTGTATTTCTGTACAAAATCGCATATCGTATTACAATACATATTACGCTTCCCCAAAAACCACAAAGAAAAATCAACAACTTTTCTCCACTAAGATTGGCATTATTATTTTGAGCTAACGAAAGAATGAAACTGACAACAAAGGTCATGATAAATACATACAAAGTGGTAATATTAACAATGATTCTATATTTTTTCATAACTAGTTTCGTCTCGCTTTCCCATATAAAAATATCCTAATGGTGTCTGGAGTGCTTCAGATACAAAGCAACAATGCCAGTTTTGGTGAGTTCAAGGAGGTTCTGCTCTCGCTTCGCTCGCCAGAACGGCTGCGCCTCTAAGACTCGATCTACGCTTCGCTTGTTCTCGCCAAGAGGGCGCATGTCTCTACATGGCCGGTATGGCCAAACTGGTCGACGACAGCGACTTTTTCGAGGTGGTAGCCGGCGGGAGTGAGGATGGCGATGTCGCGGGCAAGGGTTGCGGGATCACAGCTTACATAGACGAGCCGTTTTGGATTCATCTGGATCAGGGTGTCAAGGAGTACCTTGTCACAGCCTTTTCTTGGTGGATCGACAACGACGACATCGGCACGGGAACCGTCGCCGCCTTTTTCGTAAATGGCAGGAACGACTTCCTCTGCTTTTCCGGTAAAGAATTCAACGTTATGAATATCGTTAAGTTCCGCATTTTTGCGGGCATCCAGAATTGCCTGGGGAACGATCTCCACGCCGTATACCTGTTTTGCTTTCTGAGCAAGAAACAGGGAAATGGTTCCGATGCCGCAGTACATATCCCAGACGGTTTCTTCACCGTTCAGATCTGCATATTCTAACGCTTTTTCATAAAGCACCTTTGTCTGCACAGGGTTTACCTGATAGAAGGACAGAGGCGAGATCTGGTATTTTACATTGCCGATATAATCTGTGATGTATGGACTGCCCCACAGTGTTTTGCAGGTTGGTCCAAGAATCTTATTTGTTTTTTCTGTATTGATGTTCAGGCAGATGGAAGTCATTCCGGAAATCTTTGTCAGACGGGAGATGAGTTCATCTGCATGAGGCAGTTTTTTTCCATTTATGATGAGACAGACCATGACTTCGCCGGTTGTAAAACCAACACGGGTCAGAATATGACGTACCAGACCCTGACCGGTTGTTTCGTTATAAGTGGAAATGTTGTGTTCCGTGAGAAATGCACGAATGATCGGCAGAATCTGATCATTTACTTCTGCACCGATCGCACAGGTATCGGAATCAATGATTGAATGGGTTCTGCCGGCATAGAAGCCGATCACAATATTGCCATTTTTATCTCTGCCAACCGGGAACTGTGCTTTGTTTCGATAGTGGTATGGTTCCTTCATACCGTAGATTGATTCCATCAGGGCATCAGGATTCTCGATCCTGCCGATCCGGCGCAGACATTCGCGTACCTTATTCCATTTGTATTCTAATTGTTTCTCATAGGAAATATGCTGGAGACTGCATCCGCCACAGCTTTTAGCAACCGGGCAGACCGGAGTCACACGGTAAGGGGATGGTGTGATCAGGTGAACCAGCCGTCCGTAGGCAATCGATTTCTTTGCTTTCATGATCGAGATTTCGGCTACATCACCGATTACCGTATCTTTGACAAATACCGTGATGTTCTGCACTTTATTTTCATCTCCGGATGCAGATTTCGTGGAAATGTCTGTGCCTGTCTTATTATTTGCTACATCAGAAAGAGAGAGATGACCGATGCCTTCTCCCTCATTTCCCATATCCGTTATTTCTATTGTATATATACTGTTCTTTTTAAGTTCCATAAAATAAATATCGTATCCGTTATTTTGTAGATCTGCGAATATTACTTTCTATCATTTTATTATAACCAAGCCAGCCGGTTTCATCCTTGCTGTCTAATGCTTCCATGAATGTCTGAATCTTGGCATCTGTATTATCGGCAAATGATAATGCAAGTGCTTCGATCAGGGCAGGCTTCTTTGGAGAGCCGTATTCCAGTTCACCGTGGTGGGCGAGGATACAGTGTTCCAGTTCGTTTGCTTCTTTTGTAGGAAATTCCGGAACTGACTCACGGATCTTGTCGCGGATCATCATAGTACCCATTACGATGTGACCAAGTAACTGACCGGAATCTGTGTAATCATTTTCCGGGAATGTTGAAAGTTCATAGACCTTACCGATGTCATGAAGCATGGCAGCAGTCAGGAGCAGGTCACGATTTAAGATCGGGTAGTATGTAGTGTAGTAGTCACACATGCTGGTAACGGCCAGAGTGTGCTCTAACAGACCGCCGATAAATCCATGATGGATGGATTTGGCAGCCGAATGCTTTTTGAATTCTTTTGCAAGAGCTTTGTCCTCTACAAAGAAGCTTTCAAGAAGCTTTTTGTAGTAAGGCTTTTCGATCGTTGCGATAATGCCAAGCAGCTTGTCAAACATTTCATCGACATTCTTTTTTGTGCATGGCATATAGTCGTTGATATCGTATTCCCCTTCTTCAGCGATACGGATTTTTTTGATCGTCAACTGGAGTGTGTTGTTAAATGAGGTAACCTGACCGTCAACCTTAACATAGTTCATGGATTCAAAATGTCCAATCCCGCTGTTCAGTTCCCAGATTTTACCATCCATTGTTCCACTGGCATCTACCAGTTGCAGAGAATAATAGGATTTACCTGATTTTGTTTTCCCTGTGATCTTATTTTTGCAGAGGTAAACCTCTGAAACCATTTCGCCTTCGCGAAGCTCGTGTATATATCTCATAATGTAAGCCTTCCTGTTATTTTGTTCCGAAAATTCTGTCACCGGCATCACCGAGACCTGGGCAGATGTAAGCGTGGTCATTTAAGCATCTGTCAAGCTGGCCAACATAGATCTGGATATCCGGATGATCTTTCTGAAGTCTCTCCAGACCTTCCGGTGCAGCAATGATACACATAAATTTGATATTCTTACCGCCGTGCTGTTTGATAAATGAAACAGCTTCGGAACCGGAACCACCAGTTGCTAACATTGGGTCAACAACAAGGATTGTTCTCTGCTCGATCGGATTCGGCAGCTTGCAGTAATATTCATGTGGTTCATGTGTTTCCGGATCTCTGTAGAGTCCGATGTGTCCGACTTTTGCAGATGGAACCAGTGCGAGGATACCGTTTACCATACCAAGACCGGCACGGAGGATCGGTACAACTGCCATCTTCTTGCCTGCGATCATAGGAGATTTGCAGGTTTCGATCGGTGTCTTGATTTCTACATCTTCTGTAGGCAGGTCACGAAGTGCTTCGTATCCCATCAGCATTGCGATTTCTTCTACAAGTGTACGGAATTCATTTGTTCCGGTATTCTCATTTCTTAACATTGATATTTTGTGTTTGATCAAAGGATGATCCATAATTGTGACATTACTCATATTGGTAACCCCTTTTCGTAAAAATTTTTAACTGTGTATAATTCTACCATAAGACAACAGGAAATTAAACCCTGCGACATCGGAAAAATAAATGGAAATCGTTTTGGTTTAAAGTAAAAAATCATCAATCACGCCGATAGGACAATTTTCGCAAATATCAGGCAAAACTGTCGGTCGGCAGGATCGATGATTTTTTATAAAATGAAATATTAATCGTTGTAGTCTGGCAGATCATTGTAGTACATCTTGATCGCATTTGTGCTCTTTTCCAGAACTGCCATCGTTGATGGAAGCGGAACGGCGATCAGGTCGTCAAATTCAAATTCACCGAGCTCCGGTCGAATCTCGTATCCCAGATGACGTTCGTTGATCGAGAAATCAGCCTGAAACTGATAATTGTTTCCTCTGGCATCCAGACGGATCCATTTCTTTACATCCGGTTCAAATACGGCATTCAATGCGTGAAGTGCCAGCTTGTTATCATATGTGAATCGTTTGATCCTCTGGTAGCAGAATCCGGTGTAAATACCATTTGCACGCATCAGTGCGGCTAACAGATTTGCCTTTGAATAACTGATGCCGGTTTTCTTTTCCAGTACGTCAGATGCAGAGATCGTGATCGTAGAATCCTTTGCATCCCATGTATGAGCGATGTCATCTCTGACAAAATAATATACTGCTTCTATTTTTTCATAAACAGATCTGCAGTTTTTTGTAAGATCCATGGCCTTCTCCATAACCATAGGATTGTCGAAATCGACATACTTATCATACTGCAGATATGCTGCATCCCTATTTCTCTGTATTAGCTTCATGTTTACCTCCCAAAAGTATTACAAGTAAGATAAATGGCAGAGAGCCAATCTCTGAAACTCCAGCTATTTGTCGCTGGTTACTTGAAATATGTAGAACTTCAGATAGTATGATTCATCTGCAGCCCACAGAATCGGATGATCAGGAGCCTGAGTACGGAATTCAACCTGTCTCAGTCGTTTGTGAGAGTTGGAAGCAGCCTGTCCGATGGTTTTTGTAAAGAGTTCATAGTCCATGAAATGGGAGCATGAACAGGTGGCAAGAAAGCCGCCATCTTTTACGAGCTTCATGGCTCTCAGATTAATTTCCCGATAACCTTTTACAGCGTTTTTGATTGAGTTACGTGATTTGGTAAATGCAGGTGGATCCAGAATTACAACGTCGAATTTCTCACCCTGTTCCTCCAGTTCAGGAAGCAGGTCGAAAACATCTTTGCAGATAAATCTGACTGAATCCTCCAGATGGTTCAGCTTTGCATTTTCCTGTGCCTGTCTGACCGCAAGTGCGGAAGCATCTACACCCAGTACGCTTGCAGCACCGGCAATTCCGGCATTCAGAGCAAAAGAGCCTGTGTGTGTGAAACAGTCAAGGACTTTTGCATCCTTACATAGACGCTGGATCGCAAGTCGGTTGTATTTCTGGTCAAGAAAGAAGCCGGTCTTCTGACCGTCTTTTACGTCAACAATATAGTGTACGCCATTTTCAACAATTTCCACGTTCGTGTCAAATTCATCCCCAATGAATCCCTTGAATGGCTGCATTCCTTCATTTATTCTAACTTTAGCATCGCTACGCTCATAAACACCTTTGATTATTATACCATCCGATTTAAGGACATTTTTTAAAATATTTATTAACAAATTTTTAACTCTGTCAATTCCAAGTGCAAGTGACTCAACGACCAGCACATCTTCAAATTTGTCAATCACGATACCGGGCAGGAAATCTGCTTCGCCAAATACGATACGGCAGCTGCTGGTATCTACGGTTTTCTTACGATAATCCCATGCTGCCTGCAGACGCATACGGAAGAAATCTTCATTGATCTCTGTATCGACGTGACGTGTCAGCATACGGACAGTGATCTTGGAATTCGTATTGATAAATCCCTTTCCCATTGGATATCCGTCAAAGTCTTTTACAATGATGATGTCCCCGTTTTCAAAACTCCCCATAATGGTATCTATTTCATTGTCATAAATCCAGGCACCTCCGGCTTTGATGGTTCTGCCCTCGCCCTTCTTTAATGTTACGATTGCGCTCATGTTACACCTCGTTCATTTTTTTGATAAGACATAGTATACCATGGATGGAATGGTTTTTAAATCCGCTTTGCGGATAGTATAGGGCGAAGCGGTAGCTTCTTATAGACAGAATAAAGAACAAATATTCGATTTGCTCTGTACTTTTTTTAAATGGAATGATATATTAGACAGAGAACAATAATAAGAATATTGATTGTATTTAGATAGATATATCAGGAGAACATAATGGATCATTTCAAATTAGTATCAGAATATCAGCCAACCGGTGATCAGCCGCAGGCGATCAAAGAGCTGGTGGATGGATTTAAAGAAGGGAATCAGTTTGAAACCCTGTTGGGTGTAACTGGCTCCGGTAAGACATTTACCATGGCAAATGTAATAGCACAACTGAATAAACCGACGCTGGTGCTTGCACACAACAAAACGCTGGCGGCACAGTTATATTCGGAAATGAAGGAATTCTTTCCGGAAAATGCGGTAGAATATTTTGTTTCATATTATGATTATTACCAGCCGGAAGCATATGTAGCATCGACTGATACTTATATAGCGAAGGATTCTGCGATCAACGATGACATTGATAAGATGCGTCACAGCGCAACAGCGGCATTGATCGACAGAAAAGATGTTGTGGTAGTATCTTCGGTATCCTGTATTTACGGTATCGGTGATCCGGATGAATACCGGGAGCAGATGCTGTCACTCCGTGTTGGAATGATCAAGGATCGGGATATGGTGATCGATGAACTGACGGATATCCAGTATGTCAGAAATGATATGGATTTCCACCGTGGAACATTCCGTGTACACGGGGATGTGCTGGAGATCCTTCCGGTATCGACATTTGAAGATGCTGTAAGGGTTGAATTCTTTGGTGATGAGATCGACCGTATCTGTGAATTTGATCCGTTGACCGGGGAAATCAGGCGCAGCCTGAATTTTACCTGTATCTTTCCTGCTTCCCATTATGTTGTCGGACATGAGAAACTGGAACGTGCACTTACAAGGATCGAAGCAGAATTGGCTGAACGGGTACAGTATTTTAAGGAAAATGATAAGCTGATCGAAGCGCAGCGGATTGAAGAACGGACAAATTTTGATATAGAGATGATGCGTGAGACAGGCTTCTGCTCCGGTATTGAGAATTATTCAGGACCATTATCCGGCAGAGAATCCGGGGAGACTCCGAGCACATTGCTGGATTTCTTCGGTGATGATTTCCTGTTGATCATAGATGAGTCGCATATGACGATTCCGCAGGTCGGAGGAATGTATGCAGGCGACCGTTCCAGAAAACAGAATCTGGTAGATTATGGATTCCGTCTGCCATCCGCATTGGACAACCGTCCATTGAACTTTGAGGAATTTGAATCGAAGTTAGATCAGGTGTTATTTGTATCGGCGACACCATCAAAATATGAAGCAGAGCATGAGCTGCTTCGGGCTGAGCAGATCATCCGGCCGACCGGATTGCTGGACCCACCGGTAGATGTCCGTCCGGTAGAAGGACAGATCGACGACCTGATGTCAGAGATATTGAAAGAGACAGAACAGGGACACAAGGTTCTGGTTACAACACTTACAAAACGTATGGCAGAGGATCTGACAGATTTCCTGCGCGAGAATGGCATTAAGGTCAAATATCTTCATTCCGATATTGATACGATGGAGCGTGTAGAGATCGTGCGTGATCTCAGAATGGGTGTATTTGACGTGTTAGTTGGTATCAACCTCCTTCGTGAGGGACTTGATATTCCGGAGATTACGCTGGTGGCTATCCTGGATGCAGATAAGGAAGGCTTTCTGCGTTCGGAGACATCATTGATCCAGACGATCGGACGTGCTGCGAGAAACTCAGAAGGTCATGTTATCATGTATGCGGATACGATGACGGATTCCATGAAACATGCGATCTCGGAGACAAATCGTCGTCGAAAGATTCAGGATGCTTATAATAAGGAACATGGAATCACACCAAAGACGATCCAGAAGAGTATCCGTGATCTTATCACGAATGAAGTCACAGAAGATAAACCGGTCATGGATGCGGAGAAGGATATTGAATCCATGACAAAGAAAGAACTGAAAACAATGATCGATAAGCTGACAAAGAAGATGAACATGGCAGCAGCCGACCTGAACTTTGAAATGGCAGCGATCGTCCGTGATGAGCTGAAAAAGTATAAAGAAGCACTTCGTGACTATGATAAGTAGAAATTATAATACAGATTATGCTGTCTGGTTAATTGAAAGTGTATAAACATGTATGATCATAATATTATTATGGAACAAGCCTGCCCGAGCGCCGGTACTTAGACTGCGTATTTTGCAGTCTTATGTACCGTTGCGACGAGGGTAGAGTGAGAACGTCTTGTGTAATAATAAATATAATGATCATACATGATTATAAAATTAGCCAGATAGCATGATCATATAAAATGAGCAGAAAGAAGGTCAACCGAAATGGGTGATATTAAGTATATTACGATTAAAGGCGCAAAAGAGCACAACCTGAAAAATATAGATGTGAAGATTCCGAGGGATAAATTTGTCGTTGTGACAGGTCTGTCCGGTTCGGGTAAATCCTCACTGGCATTTGATACGATCTATGCCGAAGGTCAGCGGCGCTATATGGAATCCTTATCTTCCTATGCAAGACAGTTCCTTGGACAGGCGGAGAAGCCGGATGTCGAGAAGATCGAGGGGTTGTCACCTGCGATATCGATCGATCAGAAATCGACAAATAAGAATCCGAGATCTACAGTCGGAACAGTAACAGAGATCTATGATTATTTCCGTCTGTTGTATGCAAGAGCAGGAATTCCGCATTGTCCGAAATGTGGAAAAGTGATCAGCAAACAGAGTGTGGATCAGATGGTAGATGATATCATGAGTCTGCCGGAACGGACAAAATTCATGGTACTTGCACCGGTTATAAGAGGCAGAAAAGGGGAACATGTGAAGCTGTTGGAGAAGGCGGCAAAGAGCGGTTTTGTCCGTGCGATCATTGATGGCAGCATGTATGAATTATCCGAGGAGATCAAGCTGGATAAGAATAAGAAGCATAATATTGATATCGTTGTGGATCGTCTGGTCGTCCGCCCTGATATGGAACGAAGACTGACAGATTCTGTAGAGACAACGCTGCGCATGGCAGAAGGTCTGATGAAGATCGAGGTTATAAATGCAGATGGAGAAAATGAGATAATGAATTTCTCTGACAGCTTTTCCTGCCCGGATTGTGGAATCAGTATTGATGAGATCGAACCCAGAAGCTTTTCATTCAACAATCCATTTGGCGCATGTCCATGTTGTGCCGGACTGGGATTTAAGATGGAATTTGATCCGGATCTGATGATCCCGGATACCAAGCTGTCGATCAATGAAGGGGCTATCGTTGTGTTGGGCTGGCAGTCCTGTAATGATGGAAAGAGTTTTACAAATGCAGTGCTTCGTGCATTGGCAGAGGAATATCATTTCTCACTGGACACACCATTTCAGGATTACAGTGATGAGATCAAAGATCTGTTATTATATGGCAAGAACAGCCGTCCGGTAAAGGTTCATTATAAAGGACAGCGTGGAGAAGGCGTTTATGATATTACATTTGAAGGTCTGATCAAGAATGTCCAGCGAAGATACCGGGAGACCGGAGGCGAGACGACCAAGGCAGAGTATGAGACTTTTATGACGATCACACCATGTGAAGAATGTAAGGGAAAACGTCTGAAACCGACAGCACTGGCTGTTACGATCGCTGATAAGAACATCGATGATCTGACCAGAATGTCGATCGAGGATCTTACAAACTTTATGGATAATATAAAGCTTACAGACCGGCAGATGCTGATCGGCGGGGCAGTTTTAAAGGAGATTCGGGCGAGACTGCATTTCCTGATCGATGTAGGTCTTGACTATCTGGCACTTTACCGTTCTACAGGTACACTGTCCGGTGGAGAGGCACAGCGAATCCGTTTGGCGACACAGATCGGTTCCGGGCTTGTGGGAGTTGCTTATATTCTGGATGAACCAAGTATTGGTCTGCATCAGAGAGATAATGATAAGCTGATCGGAGCATTGGAGCATTTGCGTGATCTTGGAAATACTCTGATCGTGGTAGAGCATGATGAAGATACGATGCGTGCTGCAGATTATATTATAGATATCGGCCCGGGAGCCGGTGAAAATGGTGGTTATGTCGTTGCGGAAGGTACGGCAGAGGAGATTATGAAAAATGAGAACTCGATCACCGGTGACTATTTAAGTGGAAGAAAGAAGATTCCGGTACCGGAGATACGAAGAAAGCCAACAGGCTGGCTGACGGTTCAGAATGCTTATGAGAACAACCTGAAGCACATCGATGTGAATATACCACTGGGTATTATGGTATGTGTGACCGGTGTATCCGGTTCAGGAAAGAGCTCACTTGTAAATGAGATCTTATATAAGAAGCTGGCGAGAAGATTGAATAAGAGCCGTATCAAACCGGGACATCATGATCACATCGTGGGTTACGATGCACTTGATAAGGTAATCAATATCGATCAGTCGCCAATCGGAAGAAGCCCAAGATCGAACCCGGCAACCTATACAGGTGTATTTGACATGATCCGAGATCTGTTTGCAAATACAAAGGATGCCAAGGCAAGAGGATACAAGAAGGGAAGATTTTCATTCAATGTATCAGGTGGACGATGCGAAGCCTGCCGTGGTGATGGTATCATCAAGATCGAGATGCATTTCCTGCCGGATGTCTATGTCCCTTGTGAGGTATGTGGCGGCAAGCGGTATAATCGTGAGACACTGGAAGTAAAATATAAAGGTAAGAGCATTTATGATGTTCTGGATATGACTGTGGATGAAGCCTGCGAGTTCTTTGCAAATGTTCCAAGCATCCTGCGTAAGATTGAGACATTAAAAGATGTTGGTCTGGGCTATATCCGTCTGGGACAGCCATCTACCACTTTATCCGGTGGAGAGGCGCAGAGAGTAAAGCTTGCGACAGAGCTTGCCAGACGTGGAACCGGAAAGACGATCTACATTCTGGATGAACCGACGACCGGACTTCATTTTGCCGATGTTCATCGTCTGGTGGATATTCTTCGCAGACTTAGTGACAGCGGAAATACCGTAGTCGTTATCGAGCATAATCTGGATGTTATAAAGACTGCTGATTATATCATCGATATGGGACCGGAAGGCGGTGTCCGCGGTGGAACAGTGATCGCACAGGGAACACCGGAGGAGATCGCAGAATGTGAGAACTCATACACCGGACAATATTTGAAGCGGTATTTATAAAGTGTAGAGATAAAAGATAATGAACGCAAAATTATCTGCTCGCAAGAATACTGATTTTGCGGAATGCATTGAGTGATGAAATCACGATATAATCAGTGAATTACAGCAGGTGGCAGAACACTATAACTTCAACGATTGGCATAACAAACCGCGGTAAGTCATTGAGTATCGTGTCGGCTGCCTTATATGCCCCAAGGGCGTTCTTACATGATTAGAGATTCCAAGAGGTATGAGTATTTTTGCGGTAGCTGCTTGGTGTGCAGCCCATCAGGCGGTGGAATTGTTTTGTAAAGTAGCTTGGGCTTGAAAATCCACAATTCAGCGCGATATCCGTTAAGGGCAGATCCGTTTCGGAGATCAGACCGGCAGCATGGAAGATCCGTTTCCGGAGCAGATATTCGATCGGGCTGTAATGCAGATATTGATTAAAAATTCGTTGACATTCTCTGGTACAGATATTTGCAGCACCTGCAACCCCGGACACAGTGACCGTATTATTGAGATGGCTGTCTATCCATAACAGCATATCCTTCAGACGGTTTTCCTGAACTTCGGAGATAGCAGGAGCGGCAGTATCTGCACTTTTTGATTTCACATATAAAAGGATGCGCGACAGGGCATCCCGGACGTCAATCTCATATCCATAATCTTCTTTATTACATGCGGCATAGGCATGATCAAATTCCTGAAAGAAAACAGGATCAGCAGCTTTCTCAAATGTCAGAAACGGCACACCATTTTCAATTAATGGACGGACATAGGCGGTATCGAAGATACTTCCCGGCATACCGCTGACAAGTTCTGATCCGAATACGAAAGATCTAAAATGACAGGTGGCAGGCTTGTCTGATTTGAATGCGTGCAGGACACCTGTATTGATAAAACAGCCTTCTCCTGCATGAAGCTGATAGGTCTCCATTCCGATATCAACATTGACAACGCCCTCCAGCAGAATAAAGATCTCCAGTTCCCTGTGCCAGTGGGATGGGATATAACCGGGCGGTTGCTGGCGGATATCTCCATTATAGGCATACAGATCAAATGCAAATGAATTATCATCTAAGATTTCCTGACCATGATTATCGGTAACTACATAGCGTGGGCTTTTTATCATATCTTCTGTCTCCTTGTCGTATTTATTATATTATATGTCGTTTTTATCAAAGAAGCAATCTGATAGTTATGCTAAAATCAAGTGTATATAGAGAAGATAATTGTCTGAAAAATGCTAATTCGGACATACATACAAAGAACGGAAATAAGTGTGGTGTGCAAATATTTTGCAGTTCAGGTATACAGAAGGAGGATGAGAACATGGAAGATGCCCATGTATTAGATATGACAAAAGGAAGCCCGGTACGGCTTCTGTTGCGGTTTACGATACCATTGTTTTTAGGAAATCTGCTTCAACAGTTATATAATCTGGCAGATACATCCATTGCCGGAAATCTGTTAGGGGATGCCGCACTTTCGCAGATTGGAGCGACTGCAGCGTTATACAGTCTGATCACAAATGCTGCATTTGGGTTAAATAATGGACTTGCGCTGACGGTCAGCAGACATTTTGGCGCAGGAGATAAGAAAAAAATGAAACAGGCAGTATGCTGGATGCTGGTGTTGTCTGCGGTGTCTGCATTTCTGATGACGGTTGGATTTCTGGTATTTGAACGTCCGATCCTTCATGCACTTCGGGTTCCATCAAATCTGATGGATGGCGCATATGCGTATCTGACGATCATACTTGCCGGTATCCCGTTAACGATGGCGTACAATCTGGAAGCCAGTCTGCTTCAGGCAGTTGGCAACAGCATGACACCATTAAAATTCCTGTTGTTCAGCAGTCTGTTAAATGTCGGATTGGACTTCCTGTTTATGAAGCCACTTGCAATGGGTGTCCGTGGTGCTGCGATCGCGACGATACTGGCACAGGGAATCAGTGCCGTTCTGATATTTGTATATATTGTAAGAAAATATCCACAGCTGCGATTTGGAAAAGAAGAACTGCATGTAACAAAGAATTTTGTATGGGAAATGTACTGGACGGGACTTAGCATGGCTCTTATGAGTACGGTTTACAATATCGGAAGTGTCATTTTGCAGGGAAGCATCAATGCTCTTGGTGATGTGTATATAGCGGCACAGGTTGGCGGCAGACGACTCGCGGAATTCTTCTATATTCCGGGGCAGGCACTTGGTACAAGCATGGCGACCTATGCGAGTCAGAATTATGGAGCAGGAAAAGGCGGGCGTATCCGGAAGGGTGTCTGGACTGCGATTCTTCTGTATGGAATCTGGTGGATTCTTGCGTTGGTCATCGTGATCTTTTTTGCATCCGGTGCTGTTCGGGCTATCACAGGAAGTACCAACAGTGAGGTTATTCGAAACGGAGCCTTATATCTGAAGATCAGCATCCCGATGATCCCGCCGATGGCAGTCCTTGTAATTGTGAGAAATGCCCTGCAGGGAATGCGGCACTCCGTGTCACCATTGATCTGCAGTACGCTGGAACTGGTCGGAAAAGTTATATTTGCATGCTTGATCGTACCTGCCATTGGTTATGTAGCGGTCTGCATCTGCGAACCCGTAACCTGGGTGATCTGCTTTGTCTTTATTGTAGCAGTAGCTTTTCATTATCGTAGTGAATTTGTGGGAGAGGATTGATATAGTATCCTGTAACAGCAATATGCCCCATATGGTTTATACAACAGAACACAAGCGGTCTGTGAAATAAATCCATATGGGGCATATTGTTGTTATACGATATTCGTATTACTAAAGAAATTAGTCGTTAGCTTTGCCAACTGATCCGAAAAGTTCCATCTTTTCTTTAACAGTAGCCTTGATAGCTTCGAAACCAGGAGCAAGAAGCTTTCTAGGGTCAAATCCCTTACCTTCAAGATCCTTACCTTCTTCGATATACTTTCTTGTTGCGGCAGCGAAAGCAAGCTGACACTCAGTATTGACATTAATCTTTGCAACTCCAAGTGAAATAGCTTTCTTAATCATATCTTCAGGAATACCTGTACCACCATGTAATACTAATGGCATATCAC
>ERZ808240.402-NODE-402-length-57969-cov-4.889440_pt1 | contig 57969 bp, 43 predicted proteins | sample MGYA00521084_ERZ808240 | MGnify/ENA primary metagenome ERZ808240 (study PRJEB31516, sample SAMN03275571) | gut metagenome | biome: mammalia-associated habitat; material: feces | host: Papio cynocephalus | place: Kenya | collected 2012-08-06 ...
GCATCGCTGCGCGCCATGCGGCTGCCGTTGTACGCCAAGAACTCAAGCGGCACTTTCAAACGCCATACGTGCGGCTCGCCGGCTTCAATGCGGCGCTGCGCTTCAGCGGGGTCGATGTCGCGGCATGTGCGGTCGTATCCGGCGTAGCCGCCTTCTTCGGCTTCTGCCTTGGCACGCTTTGCGTCAAGCTCTTCTTTCGTGCAGAAGCAGGGGTATACCATCCCGCGTTCTTTCAAGCGCTCAAGCGCATCGGCATAGGTGTCGAAACGCTGCGTTTGGAAGTACGGGCCGCAGTTGCCGCCGACTTCCGGGCCCTCATCCCAGTCAAGCCCCAGCCATTTCATGGCGTTTAAGATGACCTGGGTGTTTTCCTCGGTGGAACGCTCGGGGTCGGTATCCTCAATGCGCAGGATGAACGTGCCGCCCGTTGCGCGAGCGAATGCCCAGTTGTAGATGGCCGTGCGAGCGCCGCCAACATGCAGCTTGCCCGTAGGGGAAGGCGCGAAGCGAACGCGCACCGGTTTGTTGTCAGTCATGGTTCGTTGGTTCCTTACGTGTTTGAAACATCGGTTGTTCCAGTATAGGCGGCCTGCGCGCAGCTGCAAGGGAGCCGCGCGCGTTTACCACCCAAAATGCGCCTGCTTGTTAGCAAGCTGTTTTGCATTGCGCGGTACCGGCCTGTTTGGACAGCATTCGTCCTGTAAGTATGCAGAGGATGCTAGCTGCGCACGTGACGACAAGCCAGATGGCGGCCATGCCCATCCAAAACGCGGTAGGGTACATGGTGATAAGCAGGCTGTCGTAGCTAAACGTCCAGGTGCCGGCTTGGAAGAACAAGCTGTGGAATATGCTGAACAGCCCATTAAAATCCACTGTGGCCCAGGCACCCAACATGGCAAAGACCACCAACACAGCGGCGCCTCCTGCGGTAAGCACGCGGCCAAGAGCGCGCCGGTTGATGCGCACGGCCACGTGCGCTAAGCCGGCTATGCATATGATGGCTACAACAAACAGCAAAGGTTTTGCCACGCTTACCACGCGATACACGTCATCAAGATGACTTATGGCGTCGGTGGGCAAGCTGCGCGCCTCGCTGTGTTCTCCCATTTTGTTGGCTCGTCCGTCTGCCTCTGCGGATGCGTTTGCTGCGGCAACGGCGCTGCTGAGCTCTTCGGCGTTGTTGCTGTCGAATGTGTAGTGCTTGCCAGCAACTGCCATGGCCGTTAATTCGTTTGCGGTAAACGGCGTATGCGGCTGGTCGCATCCCGAGAATGCGCGCGACAGCGCGACGGTTGCCCAATCGGGCACCGCGACAGCAGCGAATCCAGCCGCAACAAGCGTGACTGCCAGCAACAGCACGCTTCCGCAGGCAACGAACGTATCGAACAGTTTTGCCACCCTAATCAACCCAGATGGTGGCGCAGGTGATGCCCTTCATTGGTTTGCTGATGGTGGGGTAGGGCCCCAGGCGGCTGAAGATGCCCTGGAACGTGCCGTTGTAGCAGTACAGGCCTTCCAAGTTGTTGTACAGCACAGGCTCGCGTTGCACCTGGTCGTCCGTGAGGTTTGCGATGTCGTTGTCGGGCACGAGGATTTGCGTTTTGAAGGGCGTGATGTAACGCTGCACCAAAAACGGTGCGCCGGCAGCGCTATTGGCGAACTTCGCGATGATTTGCTCCCACTCTTCTTGCGTTTGGAAGCAACCTGCGTATACGTCGGCCGCGCCGTAGGCATCGGTGGGCTTGATGATCCAAGCGTCTTTGTTTGCGCGGATGTCGTCCAGATTGACTTCCTTTTCATCCAGGTAACGTGTTTGGGGCACGGTGCGCTGCACGAACGCGATTTCCTCGGGCGTGAGGAACGCCTGCGTTGCCGGGTTGAACAGGGCCTCGAAGATTTGCTTGTCATGCACGATGTGACCGGCAAAGCTGCCGATAAGCGCTACTTTCTGGGCCTTCACGGCCTCAATAAGCGCCTGCGACTCGTCCCAGAATTCCAGCACGTCGTTGGTGACACAGCGGCGCCAGATGGCGTGCACGGGCTGGCCTTCCTTGTCGCGGAGCACTTCTCCGTCGAAGGTAAGGTCGCGCACATCGCATACCATGCAGGGGTAACCTGCTTGCGTGAAACGCTCCGCGAACAGGTGGAACTCGTCCACCACGCCGTTTTGCAGGTAATCGCAAATGGCGAAGCGCGGGTTGTCTACGCGGTGCTCGTAGGTGTTGTAGATGCTGATGAACTCTTTTACCCACGCATCGAACAGCTCGCAGCCCTCTACGTGGTGTCGGCGTGCGAACTCCTTGAACGTTGCAGTGTTTTCAACGGAATGGGTGATTTCGCGGTTCTCGTTCATGCCGGAGCTGCCGTCGCCGTTAAACTCGCAAAATGCCACGTCGCCGGTGTTCTCGTCCAAAAAGATGTCAAAGCGGGCAAACGGCAGCAGCGCGTCATAGCCGCGCGGAACCAAGATAAGCTCGGCCAGGCGTGGGTCGTAGTCGAAGATTTTGCGGTATTCCGCGTCGTCGAGGTAATGTTGCATAACCTTGCACAAAATGCGGTGCGTGGTTTCAACAACCTCGCGCATGACCTGGCGCGATGCTGCGTCATAGAGCTTCGGGACAAAGCTGGTGGAAACCACCTGGTGGTGCACGATGGCCGTGGACGAATCCATGTACGCGCGCGCGGCGCGGCGGCCTTCGATATCGCCGTTTAAGCTGTTAGCAATGTCGATGTATTCCTGCGTGTAGGCAGCGTTTTTGAACACAGGTTGGGTAGGAGCGGTTTCGGTCATGCGGTTGCCTTTCCCTTAGTTGCGCGAGCCGAGCTCAATCGATTGGTTGCAAGTGTAGCACGCGTACAAGGGCTTTCACGTTACGTCCAATTCCTGCACAAACTATGCAACATTTGTTCGCTATTTGCTTAGTATGGTTGCAACGCCGTCTTTCTTCGCTTCTATGCGCTCGATGATTTGGTTGCGGGTGCTTACCTCAAGCTTGCTGTGGATGTTGCGGGTGTGGGCGCGCACCGTGTGGATGGACACGACCAGCGCATCGGCAATCTGCTGGGCGCTCATGCCTTTCGCCAGCATAACTAGCACCTCGGTTTCGCGTGCGGTGAGTGCTCCCTCGGCGGCAACCTCTTCGCAGGCGCGCTTCCAGAGCGCCTTTTGCGTGCGTACCGTCATGCTGTCGGTTTCGTCTTCTTCTTCGACGGGCAGGATAAGGTCTGACAGCTTGTTTTCGGGGAACACGATGACGGTAACCACGATACACAGAACGATGAGCACAACGTTTACCGGCAAAAACTGCGCGTTGGACATATGCGCCTGCAACATGAGCACGGCCATCACTGAGCCAAGCGCAAGTCCGAAAGACAATGCTGCTGTGCCGTAGCACATGACTTTCACGCAATTGCCGTGCATCTGGTAGCCCAGGTATGCGCAGATACTCCATATGAACAGGTCGAACCCGTAGCCGGCGAAGTCAAGGCTAGCTGCGGTAAGGATGGGTGTGGCATCTTGCAGAAACGGCACGGCCAGCTGCGGGACGATGAAGCACAGGGCAAGTGGGTAAAAGATACGACCGAGCGACTTGTCAGGCGGCGTGCATAAATCAAGCGCGATGAACACTACCATCAACCCCACGAGTGCCAGCATGACGTAGCGCATGCACAGCACCGATTGCGAAGCGGGCAGCGCGGTGAGGATGTAGCCCTTTGTCACTTCTTGGCAAAACGAATACACGGCAATGGCGATAAGCAGGTTGCGGAAGCGCTTCGGCAGCTTGCCGACGGTGTTGATAATGCGTGTTTCTTCGGGCGTGTCGATTTTCACGGAAAGCGCCAAGGCGCTTAAAACGGGCAGCATCACAAATAGAACCGCGCCGATTACCGAAGAGTATCCCTCGATGAAAAAATAGACCCCGATTGCGCCAAGCGCGCAGAGGCTGACGGCAAGCAGCGATTTGCGCGGCGTTACCAACCCCATAATGGTTGCCGTGCGCACAAGCATGAACGTCGTTCCCATTCCCGCAAGCGCTGCTCCTGCCACGAAGGCAGCCAAGCTGTCCACGTAACCGCCGCCTACCAGCACCATAAGCAGGGTTCCCGCTGATCCGATTGCCGCACCGCAGGCAAGAAACGGGCGTGTGGAAATCCAACGCATGATGTAAGGCTTGCTGATGCCGAATGCGATAAGCGTAACCACTGAGGCAACAAGGTGCGCCACGAACAGATACGAGATGAGGATGGCCGAATCTGCTTGCGTGTTCCACACCGATCCGGAAAACGCCACAAGATTCCAGGCGAACCAGAACGCGAATCCAAGATAAGGCGTCATAGGCAGGTGAGCGTTAAGCTCCCGCGTTAATAGCGCCGTCCCGCGCACCTCGGCGCGCTGTGCGTGTTGCAGCTCGTCTTTCATGCGATTCCCCTCGTCTTGCCTTTTGCCCCTGTAGCGCATTGTTGCCGATGGTGTGCACGTGGTCAATATGTGGGTAGCACGAATAGCCAATTAGTGACTACGGCTGATACTCAAATAGTCAATCGATGGGTATGTCCAGGTCACAGCCTTGCTTCTAGGATTCATCGCATCGAATTTGGAGCAGGCGGCACTAAAGCAGTCCGCCGGCGATGATGAGAGGGGGCGGCTATGGAAGATGAGGGGATGTTGCGCGAGCAAGCGCAGTCATGCGCTGCGCGAGCGGGCTATTACCGTTATCTCAGTCGTTTGTTCTACCGGGAACTTGATGAGGCGCTGCTTGGGGAACTTGCGGCGGCGCAGGTGGTCGAGGCGCTTGACGACGACATGGACGAGGCTGAACGCGCGTTTGTGCGCGGGTCGAACAAGATGGCGAAATATGTGGCCGCGCGCAACGCCGATACGCTGACGCAGTCGCGCTGCGACTTTGCCCGCGTGTTTTTGGGTGCAGGGTCTACTTCCGACAATCCGGTGAGTCCGTTTGAAAGCGTGTACACAAGCGAAGAGCACTTGCTTATGCAAGGCGCGCGCGACGCGATGTTCCGCATCCTTGTAGAAGCGGGCCTTTCGCTTGACGACGATTTCAACATGCCCGAGGACCATATCTCGTTCGAGTTCCAATACCTGGCGCATCTGCTGGACCTTCAAGTGCAGGCGCTTGAAGGCGACGATGCATCCGCGGCACAGGCTGCGGCGGATAAGGCTGCCGGGTTTTTCCATGCACATATTGAGAACTGGGTGCCGCGCTTTTGCGAGGCGGCTGCGGCGCTTGCCAAGACATCGTTTTACCGCGGTTTGTGCGAATGCGCGGCGGCCTGGGTAGCGCTTGAAGCAGAGGCTTATGAAGCGGTAAGCGAAAATGGCCTTTCGGCTCAGCCGGCTAAGGAGGCGATTGCATGACGCAAAGCGAGCAGGCAAAGCCGACGGAAGCTGCGCAGGCTGCAGACGCGCCCGATGAGCTTGAACAAGCTGTGACGCTTATCCGCCGCGAACCGGCCAAACGCGAGCTGTATCTGGCGGCGCTTTCGATGGCCGAGCAGCGCGGCGATGTTGCGCGTTTCGACCTTGAGGCGGGCATGGCTGCCTTGCCGCAGGCGGAAACCATGTTCCAGTCTATGGGCACGTTGATAGACGCACTGGTGCGCGAGGGGCTGCTTGACGAGCAGCTTCCTGAGCCTGAATACGACCCCGATACCGAGGAAACGTCCGTTGACATGGCCCGCGCGCGTTACGGGCTGACGGATAAGGGCGCACGCGTGCTTGAGCGTTTACGTCCGGCGTCGCGGTTAGCGCAGCTTATTGCCGACGAGCCTGAGTACGCCGAGGGCTTTCGTACGTTGCTGGCGTTTTGCGAAGGACAGCGTCGTTCAAAGCGCGAGATCGACAACGAGCTTGCCGTCATTTGCGCGAAGGCGCCTCGCTCGCGGCACGTGTCTGCGGCGGGCATCTACCCCAGTTATTTCACCGACCGTTTGGAGCAATCCGGCGGCCTGGTTTGGAGGAGCGGTTGGACGACCACGCAGGAAGGCTCTGCGTTCCTGAAGGTCTTTCAATAGACGAGGTTTGCAAAAAACAAGCAAAGGAGGAGGTTTCATGGGCGAAGCGGTAATGACACGTCGCAGTTTTGCGAAGGTGTCGGCTCTTGTGGGCGCCGGCGCGGCACTTGGCGCAAGCATTGACGCAGGTAATCTGGTCAAAGCGGAAGCTAAGGTGACCGATACCGGCACGCGCAAGGTCAAAACCCTGTGCCGCGCGTGCGTAGCGCGCTGCGCGGTTATCGCAACCGTGGAAAACGGGCGTGTGGTGAAGCTGGAGGGCAACACCGAGGACGGGACAACGCACGGCGGTTTGTGCGCAAAGGGCCTTTCGGGCATTCAAGCGCTGTACAACCCCAACCGCAACAAGTATCCCATGCGTCGCGTGGGAGAGCGCGGCGGCAACGAGTGGGAGCGCATCACGTGGGAAGAGGCTATCGACGAGATTGCCAAAAAGCTGTGGGAATCCAAACAGCAGTACGGCCCCGAATCCATTTTCATGTCTACAGGCGGCGGCGGAAACCCGCAGTTCTGGAGCGTGAATCGTTTTGCGGCGGCCATTCAGTCGCCCAACACGTTCGAGCCGGGCTGTGCGCAGTGCTACCTGCCGCGCATGGTGTCGTACAAGCTGATGTACGGCGGCGACTTCATGACGGGCAACTGCTCTATGGCCGACTCGAATTGCTTCGAGATGTACAACCCCGATGTCGACATCGACGCGGTGGTGGTTTGGGCAGCGCAGCCCGCTGCCGACACGCCTCCGGGCGGCGGCCGCGTGATGGCCGACCGTCGTGCAGCCGGTTGCAAAACGGTGGTGGTGGACCCGCGCTTCACTGTTGACGCCGCCCGCGCCGACGTGTGGCTGCCCATCCGTGCTGGGTCGGACGTGGCCATGCAGCTGTGCTGGGTGAAGTACATGATTGAGAAAAAGGGCTATGACGCCGATTTCTGCCTGAAGTGGACGAACCTGCCGTATTTGGTGGACCCGAAAACGGGCATCCCCGTACGTGCCGTTGACCTGGGGCTGGTCACCAAGGAAGAAAACGATGCGCAGATGGCCGCCACCGCGCAAGATAAGCTAACGGGCCATGCCACGGCGAAGAACAACGACAACCCGGCTCTTGGGTATTGCGGCATCCCGTACTTCGTTATCTGGGACAAGAAAACGAACGGTCCGGTAGCCGTGCCGTATCCAAAATCGGAAGAGGAACTGAACAAGTTTTTCGACGAGACCACCGAGGCGGAGCTGTTCAACGACGCGGGCTACACCATCAACGGTGTGTCGGGCTACAAAACGGCGTTCCAGCTGACCTACGAGCGCTCAAAAGAATGGACGCTTGAGAAAACGGCCGAGATCACGTGGTGCGATGCGGAAGACATCGAGGCGGCCATCGATATCTTCTGCGAGGCAAAAACGGCTGGCATCATCGGTGGCGTGGCTACCGACCAAAACCCGCAGTCTGGGCAGGCTTCTGCTGGTTATGCGCTGTTAGCGCTGCTCAACGGCGATGTGGAAAAACCCGGTGCGCTTTTGCAGCGTTTCCCCGCACCGAAGATGGCGGACGAGCTTGGCGGCATGTACGGCCTGGTGAGCGCCGAGATGGAGAAGAACCGCCTAGGCTTTTCCGAACATCGCGGCATCGGTCAGTGGGCCATGTCTGTTATCCCGTACGTGTTCGATGCCATTGAAACCGGCAAGCCGTACAAGCCGCGCATTTGGCTGGAGCGTTCGGGCAACAAGCTGCAAAACCTTGCCGAAACGGAGCGCTGCTACAACTTGCTGCCGCAGCTTGACCTGATCGTGCACATGTACATGTATCCCACCAGCTTCACCATTGAGGCTGCCGACTACGTGCTGCCTATTTTGGAATGGCTTGAGTCCAACCAGCCTATCCAGATTCTGAACAAGGTGTTCGCACGCCAGGAGTGCACGCACCTGTTCGAAACGCGCAACGAGGCCATGATCTGGTCCGATCTTACCAAGCGCATGATGGAGCTGGGCGATGAGGACTGCCGTGAGGCCATCTACGACACGAAGGGCGCCGTGGTGGCTGCCGGCGGCATTCCCATGCCGCTGACCGATGCCGATGAGCGCAATGCGCACGTGGCCGGCCTGGGCATGACATGGGACGAGTTCTGCGAGAAAGCACCGTTCGAGTTCTGCAGCTGGGAAGATTGGCACACCTATTACTACTACAAGCAGCTTGATGCGTGCGGTTACCTTACCGGCTTCGGCACGGCGTCGGGCAAGTGCGAGCCGTACTCGGAGGGCTACATCACGCTGGGCTTGTCGGCAAGCCCGTGGGCAATGCACCCCGAGGTGTTCGTGGACAACCCGGTTGAGAACCCCAATGCGGCAAACAGCTTGGTGAAATACGGCTACGACCCGCTGCCGTATTACGAGGAACCTGAGGAAAGCCCGCTTACGGATACGGAATATCCGCTGGTCATGAGCAACGGGCGCTTGCCGATGTACCACCACGGCACCCTGCGCAACGTGCCTTACCTGCGCGAGATCTATCCCGTGCCCGAGGTATGGGTGTATCCCGACGACGCCGAGAAATACGGCGTGAAAGACGGGCAGTGGGCTTGGATTCGCAGCCGCCGCGCCGAGATTCGCGGCAAAGTGCGCGTGACGAAGGGCGTGCGCCCCGGCGAGGTGTACATGGAGCGCTTCTGGCTGCCCGAGTTCTTGGATCAGGAAGGCAAACGTGACCAGTCCTGGCGTGCCGTTACCGTCAACCGCCTTTCGAAATCGACGGGCCGCTTGTCGGACGTGAACGGCACGTACACGCTGCGAGCCTATCAGGTGTCCATTGCTCCGGCCGAAAGCGGCCCGGAGGGCGCCTGGACCGAACCCGAGGATTTCGAGCCTTGGATGCCCGAATACAGTGAGCCCACGGAGGTGATTCAGACATGCGTAACGCTATAGTGGTTGACCTGGACCGATGCTCCGGGTGCTTTAGCTGCGAGATTGCCTGCAAGATGGAAAACGGCATTGCGCTGGGGTCGTACTACAACAAGGTGATGACGGTGGGGCCGTTTGGAGACTTCCCGCACATTCAACAGTACTTCCTGCCCGTGCACTGCCAGCAATGCGAAGACGCGCCGTGCGTGCACGTCTGCCCGACGGGTGCAAGCTACCGCGATCCCGACACGAACGTGGTGTTGGTAGACAAGTCGAAGTGCATCGGCTGCAAATATTGCATGATGGCTTGCCCGTACGGGGTGCGCAGCTGGAACAAAGAGCAGCGCGTGGTGGAGAAGTGCACCTTATGCGGTCATTTGACCGCGCAAGGCGATTTGCCGGCATGCGTGCACAACTGCCCAGGTGGCGCGCGCTTCTATGGGGATTTGGACGATCCCGCATCCGACGCGTCGAAGGCGCTGGCGGCGGCCGACAAGTCTGCCGTGCACTCCCTGACCGATGTTGGCAACAAGCCGGCAACCCGCTATATCTTGTCGTCGCGCTATGCCGAGTGGCAGCAGTCCAGCGATTTGGTGCCGGGTGCGGCGCGCTACATGCAAAAGGACGGTGAGTAGTAATGGCTATCCAGTGGTCTTTGGTCCTGTTCACCGTTTTAACGGGCGCGGGTGGATGGATGCTTGCGTGCGTTGCCATCGATGAGTTTGCGGGCAAGACGCGCAACACGAACAAGCTGGCCGTGGTTGTGGCTGCCGTGGTTGCGTGCCTGGGCGGCATCGCGTCGGTGACGCACCTGTCGCACCCCGAGAATATCCTAGGGGCGCTCAGCCACCCCACAAGCGGCATTTTCGTGGAAGCCGCTCTGACGGGCCTTATGGCGGTATGCGCCATCGTGTACTTCGTGGTGCTTGTGCGCGGGGCTTCCGCGGCTGCTCGCAAGGCGTTTGCTGTGCTGGGTGCGGTGTTCGGCGTGCTGCTGTCCTTTATGGCCGGCGAATCGTACATGATGTCCTCGCAGTTGACGTGGAACACGCCGCTGTTGCCGCTGGGCTATGCGGGCACGGCCATGCCGCTGGGCGTGGCGCTATACCTGGCGCTGGCCGCGTGGCGCAAGGAAGACGGCTTGGAGCTGTACGCCAAACTGCTGTGCGTCGGCGGCGTTGCGGCTGCGGTAACGGCGGCGCTGTACGGTGCGGTGTCGGGCGCGGGTGTTGACCAGGCGCTGTTGGTATGGGGCCTTGCTGTGTGCGTTGGCGGCGTCGTTCCGGCGGTGTTGGGTGCGCTAGCCGCGAAGAAGCCCGAGCAGGCTATGACGCTTGCCCTGGCATCTGCGGTGTGCTGCCTTATCGGCGCAACCGCGTACCGCTGCGCTATGTGGCTGGCGTCTGAAGTGGTGAACAACTTCTTCGGGCTGCTGTAAACCTTGGCGCTTGCCCGCCATAACCGGCGGGCAAGCGTGGCACAGCCTACCTGTGCGGCAGCTTTCCCCTCCTGCTGCCGTGCGTGGACGGTGCAGGCCTGCTCGGCGTTATGCCGGGCGGGCCTGTTTTGCTTTCGCCCACGCGCTTTCTGCCGCGCATTTCCCCACTAATATATGGTGATTCCACGCGGGTGCGCTGCGCGTGCTGCAAATTGTTGCTTTCGTGGTAGTATTCGCAGCTAGCATAAACGCGGGCGGCGCGCACCGCCCGACCATATCCGTTTATCAAGAGTCGGGGGAGAGGGTTGGCTCGCTGATCCCGACACCAACCTGGGGCAAGGGGCTCCAAGGTGGTCCGGCCGACACCGATGAAGGAGGAATATTCATGGCCAACGCGCACAAGTCCTATCTTTTCACATCCGAATCCGTTACCGAAGGTCACCCCGACAAGGTGTGCGACCAAATTTCCGACGCCGTGCTCGACGCTATTCTGGAAAAGGAAATCGAGCTGGCACGTGCCGGGTATGTGTCCCCGTCGGGCCAGCCCGCCGACCCTACGCAAGTGCGTTGCGCTTGCGAAACCATGGCCACCACGGGCATGATCATCGTTGCGGGCGAAATTCGCACGCAGGCTTATGTTGACGTGCCGGCAATCGCGCGCGAGGTGCTGCGCGAGATCGGCTACGACCGCGCCAAGTACGGCTTTGATTGCGACACGTGCGGCGTGCTCAACGCCATCCACGACCAAAGCCCCGACATCGCTCAGGGCGTTGACGAAAGCTACGAGGCTCAGCACGGCCAGGCCGGCGATGACCCGTACGAGAAGATCGGTGCAGGCGACCAGGGCATGATGTTCGGCTACGCGTGCGATGAAACTTCCACGCTTATGCCCATGCCCATTTACCTGGCGCATCGTATGGCCGAGCAGCTGGCTGAGGTACGCAAAAACGGCACCATGCCTTATTTGCGCCCCGACGGCAAAACGCAGGTGTCCGTGCGCTACGTTGACGACAAGCCTGTGAACGTGGAAAAAGTAGTGGTGTCCACGCAGCACTCCGAGGACATCGACACCGAGCGTTTGCGCGCCGAAATCGAGCAGAACGTCATCCGCCCTGTGCTTGCGCGCGAAGGCGTTCAGTTGGCGGAAAACGCCGGCATCCACATCAACCCCACCGGCCGCTTTGTTATCGGCGGCCCTATGGGCGATGCGGGCTTGACCGGTCGCAAGATTATCGTGGACACCTACGGCGGCATGGGCCGTCACGGCGGCGGGGCGTTTTCCGGTAAAGACTGCACGAAGGTTGACCGTTCGGCCGCTTACGCCGCGCGTTGGGTTGCCAAGAACGTGGTTGCCGCCGGTTTGGCGCATCGCTGCGAAGTGCAGGTTGCCTATGCCATCGGCATGGCTCAGCCGGTGTCCATCATGGTGGACACGTTCGGTACCGAAGAGGTGCCCGTGGCCGACATCGAGCGTGCCATCGGCGAAGTGTTCGACTTGCGCCCTGGCGCCATCATCGACGAGCTGAACCTGCGTCGCCCCATTTACCGCAAAACGGCAGCGTATGGCCACTTTGGCCGCGAGCTGCCCGAGTTTACGTGGGAGGCCACTGACCGAGCTGATGCTTTAAGGAATGCCTGCAATCTGGCATAATAGAAAAGCTTATACATCATTTATTTGCTTTTCAAATAGGGAAGAGGCCCCTTATGGGTATTGCCAGGCGCGCCGCTCAACTGCAAGTTGACGATGACACGAAAATTGTCAGCGACTATGACGCGCTTGACAGCCTCACCCGACAACATGTGCAAAGCCTGCTGGAAGCGAACTACGCGGTTGGCATTGTCGAGGGTTTGCTCGACGAGAACCTGACCATCACGTACGCCAGCAGGCTTTTTTACAAGCACCTTGGCTACGATGTGCAAGATGTCAAGCGTTTTAACGGCCATTCGTTCCTTGATGTGGTGTATCCCGAAGACCGTGCGCTGTTCGCTACGGCGCTTGCGCGCGATACGGCGTGGCCTACGGCGTTTCGTCTTGCCGACATCGGTGGCGCGCCGGTGTACGTGCACACCTGCAAGCGCGATTTTCTAGATGAGCACAACCGCTCGGTGTGGTTGATGTCGGTGCGCGTGTCGCCTGAGGCCGAAACGTTGGCGCTTGTCAGCGACGTGTACCAATCGGGCACCTGGTCGCTTGACTGCGACGACTGCGGCGACGTTACCTCCATCGTGTACAGCAACAAGCTGCGCCGCATGCTGGGCTATTCCGACGAGTCGGATTTTCCTAACGCGCTTAACACGTTTTTAGACGTGGTGCACCCCGATGACCTGGAAGAATTCAAGCACGAGCTGTTCGCATCGCTTACCGATTTGCGCCATGATTTTCACTTCGATCACACCTATCGCGCACATGTGCGCGGCAACGGGTACGTGTGGTTTCGCTCGGTGGGCAACGCGAACCGCCGCCGCGACGGGTCGGTCAGCCATGCGGTAGGGGTGTTTTTCAACGTCGATGAAGCTCACCGCCAAGAGGAGCTTGCGCATAAGTTAAAGCGCGAAACAGAAGCGAAAAGCCAGATGATTGAGGGTATGGTTCATTTGGTTGAGCGCTATGTGCTGTGCGACATCGAACATGACACGTATGAGTTCTTCAAAACCGATGATCGCTTAGGGTATGCGAAAACGGGTTCGTATGCGTCGTTGCTTGCGCAGATGGATTTGCGCCACACGCCGCTTGAAGAGGAAAAACCGTTTTCGGAGCTGCTTTCGCCCGAGGCGCTGCGCGCATCGGTGTGCGCACGTGGCGGTGTGTTGCGCTTCAACTATGAAACGAACGACGATGACCGGTTCTTCGAGATGGCAGTGTCGCCTATGCCGCTTGAAGACGGCCGTTTGACGCGCGTGCTGCTGCTGGTGCAAGACGTCACGCAAATGGTGACGGCGGAGCGGCGCAGCCGTCAGGCACTGGTGGACGCGTACGACTACGCCAATCGCGCCAGCGAGGCGAAAACGCAGTTCCTGTCCAACATGTCGCATGAAATCCGTACACCCATGAACGGCATCATCGGCATGACGGCGCTTGCAGCGGCGCATGCCGAAGAACCTGAGCGCGTGCGCGACAGCCTGCGCAAAATCACCTCGTCAAGCAGGCATTTGCTCTCGCTTATCAACGAGGTTTTGGACATGAGCAAAATCGAGTCGGGCCGCGTGAGCTTAAACGAGGAAGAATTCAGCCTTTCGGCGTTGGTGGACGACTTGGTCGTCATCATGCAGCAACAAATCGAAGACCACGGGCATGCGTTCGCTGTTGACATCCACAACGTGGTGCACGAGGACGTGGTGGGCGACAGCCTGCGCATCCGCCAGGTTTTGGTCAACTTGCTGGGCAACGCGGTGAAGTACACGCCCGATGGCGGCAATATCCGCCTTACGCTTACCGAGCGCCCGTCGAACCAAACGAAGGTGGCGTGCTACGAGTTCACCGTTGAAGATAACGGCATCGGCATGTCGCCCGAAACCGTGGCGGCGGTGTTCGAACCGTTCACACGCGCCCGCGATTCACGCGTCGAGCAGGTACGTGGCGCCGGCTTGGGCATGACCATCAGCCGCAATTTCGTGCGCATGATGGGCGGCGACATCACGGTGGAAAGCAAGCTGAACGTGGGCACGCGCTACACCGTGTCCATGTACCTGCGCCTGCAGGATACGCGCGATGTGGCATGCGACCAGTTCGTTGACCTGGACGTTTTGGTTGCCGATGACGACGACGTCAGCAGGGACGTGTGCTGTCAGATGCTTGACGACTTAGGCATGCGCGCGCAAGGTGCCAACTGCGGCAAGCTTGCCGTGGAAATGGTGGTGGCCAACCACGAGCAAAAGCGCGACTTCTTTGCGTGCATCCTTGATATGAAGATGCCGGACATGGACGGCATTGAAACGTGCCGCCGCATTCGCGCGGCCGTGGGCCCGGCTATGCCCATTATCATTATTTCGGCGTACGACTGGAGCGACGTTGAGGTAGAGGCGCGCGCCGCGGGCGTAAGCGCGTTCATCACCAAGCCGCTGTTCAAATCGCGTTTGGTCACTACGTTCGATGAGCTGCTGAACCGAAAAAGCGTTGAGCCCGAAGAGCCCTTAGCCGAGCTTTCCTCGCGCAATTTCAACGGTCGTCGCGTTTTGGTGGTGGAAGACAACCAGTTGAACTCCGAGGTGGCGAAAGAGATTCTGCAATTCGCCGGCATTACGGTTGAATGCGCGTTTGACGGCGTGCAAGCCGCGCATATGGTTACCGACGGCAGCAACCGCTTTGATTTGGTGCTTATGGACATTATGATGCCGAAAATGAACGGGCACGAGGCCACGCGTGCTATCCGTACGTCGGGCGGCGAGTACTGCGCAACCGTTCCCATTGTGGCCATGACGGCTAACGCATTTGCCGAAGATGTGCGCGCGGCAAAAGCTGCCGGCATGGATGAGCACATCGCAAAACCGCTTGACCTGCGTAAACTAACGCACGTACTTGATTCTTATTGGGGATAGGGCGCGAACGAGAAGGCAAACGTGAACGTGAGGTATGCGTGAACGCGGGGACGGAGGGAGTGTTCACGGTGGCCCTATACGTTTGAGCCCGCTTTTCCATCGTCAACCTGCGTTACCGATTGCTTTTAGGTGGAGTTCATCCCCATAAGTCCAGTTTTGCTAGCTGTGAAAATAAAAAAGGTTCGGCAAACGCCGAACCTGAAAGTTTGGTGGAGCCTAGGGGGATCGAACCCCTGACCTCATGGCTGCCAGCCATGCGCTCTCCCAGCTGAGCTAAGGCCCCGAACAAGGTGCGTTAGCTATTATACGGGAATGCGTCAGCAGCGCAAGACCTAATTTTGAAAATATTTACCCTTCGAAAAACGGCCATTTGTTCGTATTTTGTGCCAGAATCGGCGCGGAACTGGTATACTGTGGGGCATGAAACTAGCATCGGTCATTTTAGACATACCAACTCAGGCGCTTGATACGCCATATACCTACGCAATCCCCGAAGAGGGTTTGTTCGCTGCTGCATGCGAAGGTGCGGGGGATGAAGAGGGTGCCGCTTCTGGTCACGATTATACGATTGAGGTAGGCGCGGCGGTGCTTGTGCCGTTCGGGCATCGTCAAGCCATTGGCTTTGTGGTTGACATCCGCGAATGTGGGCAGGCCGGGGGCCCCGATTGGCCGCATGACGTGGACGCGCGCAAGTTGAAGGGCATCGTGCGCGCAGTAAGCCGGCCGTATTTCGATGAGGAAGGCGCCGCGTGCGCGCAATGGTTGTCGGAGCGCTATATCGCGCCGCTTTCTGCATGCGTTCGCCTGTTCACGCCGCCCGGCGGCGTGCCGCGCATGGTGCGTGGGCGCGATGGACGCTGGAGGCTTGAACAGCCGACGGTCGGGCAGGTGGATGACCGCTGGGTGGTTCCGGGCACGGCGCTCTCCACGTTCGTTCCGCGTAAAAACGCGGTGAAGCAGGCGCAGGTGGTTGAAGCGCTGCGCGGTGGTCAGCTGCGCGTGGCGGAGCTGACGGCTCAGTTCGGGGCAGTATCCTCAACGCTTAAGGCCCTTGAGAGCAAAGATGTGGTGCGCATCGTGCACCGTCGTCGCATGCGTGGGGTAGAGCAGGGCACAGCTGTCGGTCAAATACCGGTAACCGATGTCAACCGGCCACGCGTTCCCTCTGCAAAACCGCAGCTTACCGCTGGGCAGGCTGAGGCGCTGGAGGCTATACAGCATGCGTGCGAGGCGGGCGATGGGCACGTGGTGCTGGTGGATGGCGTTACCGGCTCGGGCAAAACCGAGGTGTATCTGCAGGCAATCGAGCGCGTGCTAGCCGCCGGGCGCACCGCATGCGTGCTGGTGCCTGAAATTTCGCTTACGCCGCAAACGGTGGGGCGCTTTCGCGGGCGCTTCGGCGATACCGTGGCCGTTATGCATTCGCGCATGTCGGCAGGTGAGCGCTATGACCAGTGGGGTTTCATCCGCAGCGGCGCGGCGCGTGTGGTGGTGGGTGCGCGCAGCGCGCTGTTCACGCCGCTTGCCAACGTGGGCCTGATCGTCATAGACGAAGAACATGAGGGCAGCTACAAGCAAGATAGCGCGCCGCGTTACCACGCGCGCGATGTTGCCGTGTGGATGGCGCAGCGCAGCGGTGCGGCGGTGGTGCTCGGCAGCGCCACGCCTTCCATCGAGTCGCTGTATCAGTGTGCGAAAAACCCGCAGTGGCATCAGGTGCTGCTGCCCGAACGCGCCAACGGCCGTCCCATGCCCGAAGTGCGCGTGGTGGACATGGCGCGAGAGTTCGCCGAAGGGTCGCGCTCTATGTTTTCGGCGGCGCTTATGCGAGCGTTGCAGGAGGAGCTGTCGGCCGGGCGCAAGGCGGTGCTGCTGCTCAATCAGCGCGGGTTTGCGAAGTTTTTGCTATGCCGCGAATGCGGTTTCGTCCCAAAATGCCCGCATTGCGAAACATCGCTTACCTACCACGAGCGCGGCAATTTCCTTATTTGCCATCACTGCGGTTACCGCCAGGCCACGCCGCCGGTGTGCCCGAAGTGCAAAAGCCCGTACTTGAAGAAGTTCGGCGCCGGTACGCAGCGCGTGGAAGACGAGCTGCGCGTGGTGCTTGACGCCATGGAGGGCGTGGGGCCGGATGTGCCCATCATTCGCATGGACGCGGACACCACCAGCGGGAAAGGCGCGCACCAGCGCTTGCTTGAGCAGTTTGCCGCTGCCAACGCCGCCGTGCTTTTGGGCACACAGATGATAGCGAAGGGCCTTGACTTCGACGATGTGACGCTGGTGGGCGTCATTAACGCCGACACGCAGTTGCAACTGCCGGACTATCGTGCGCATGAGCGCACGTTCGATTTGATTGAGCAGGTGGCCGGCCGAGCGGGTCGCGCACAGCTGCCAGGGCGCGTGTTGGTGCAAACCTATGAATCGGACGCTGCGCCTATTCGGGCTGCCGCGCGTTACGATCGCGCGCTGTTTTTGCGCGACGAACTGCCAAAACGTCGACTGTTGGGTTATCCGCCCTACGTTCGCATGGCCAACGTGCTGGTTTGGGGTGCGCACGAGCCTGATGTGCAGGCGCTTGCAAAAGAGATTCAGCGCGACTTAGACGAGGCCGTGCACAGCTGGGGCGGGGATGCGTGGAGCGTGCTGCCCGCAACGCCGTGCGTGCTTGCGAAGCTGCGAAACACGTATCGCTGGCACGTGGTGGTGAAGTGCCCGGCAACCGCGAACATCTCGGAGGTGTTGCTGCCGTATTTTCGTCATCGCAAAGCCGACAAATGGGTAAACGTAGCGGTAGACGTCGACCCTGACGACCTTCTGTAAGCTAACTTTTGCGTTTACCCTTTTCCAACTGGGCGAATTATGCTATCTTAATTTGATGCATCTTTGCGCCCTTTTGCGGAATGCAACCGGGGCGTTTTTTATCCTGTCGAAAGGAAGAACACGTGGCTCAAGCTTCGAAGAACCAAGCAACTGCTTCCAAAGCGAAACAATCCGCGAAGGCTGCCGCCAAGGCCGCACCAGCCGTGGAGGAAGAAGTGCTGGAGGACGAGGACGTGCTTGACGCGGAAGACGTCGAGCCCGATATGAGCAGCACCGAGGCTCCGTCCGACGAAAAGCCGGAATCCAACATCAACGAAGATGGCGAAGAGGAAGACCTGCTTGAAGGCATTCCTGAGGAAGAGCTGAAGGCCGCTTCCGATGTGTCGCTGCCGAAGGTGCGCACGAAGAAAACGCGCAGCTCGGTGCGCAAGCGCAACGAAGCCGCCAACGTCACCATGCTTACGGGCGACCCGGTGCGCATGTACCTGAAGGAAATCGGCAAGGTGCCGCTGCTTACCGCTGCGGAAGAGATTGACCTGGCCATGAAGATTGAGGCTGGCGTTGCCGCTACGGCCGAGCTTGACAAGGCCGAAGAAGAAGGCCGCGAGCTCGATCGCCGCGAGAAGCGTCGCCTGGGCCGCGTTGAGCAGGTGGGCTTAGACGCCAAGCAGCAGCTTATCGAGGCAAACCTGCGTCTGGTGGTTTCCATCGCTAAGCGCTATGTTGGCCGCGGCATGCTGTTCTTGGACCTTATCCAGGAAGGCAACCTGGGCCTTATCCGCGCGGTTGAGAAGTTCGATTACACGAAGGGCTTCAAATTCTCCACGTACGCCACGTGGTGGATTCGCCAGGCCATCACGCGCGCTATCGCCGACCAGGCACGCACCATCCGCATTCCGGTGCACATGGTTGAAACCATCAACAAACTGGTGCGCATTCAGCGTCAGCTTTTGCAGGAGCTTGGCCGCGAGCCAACGCCCGAGGAAATCGGCAAGGAAATGGGCTTACCGGCCGAGCGCGTGCGTGAAATCCAGAAGATCAGCCAAGAGCCGGTGTCTTTGGAAACGCCTATCGGCGAAGAAGAAGATTCCCAGCTGGGCGACTTCATCGAAGACGACGCTGCCGTGGTGCCGCCCGACGCCGCAAGCTTCAGCATGCTACAAGAGCAGCTGTCGAAGGTGCTCGACGGTTTGGCCGAGCGTGAACGCAAGGTCATCAGCCTGCGTTTTGGTTTGGAAGACGGCCACCCGCGCACGCTTGAGGAAGTGGGACGCGAGTTCGGCGTTACGCGCGAGCGCATTCGCCAAATCGAAAGCAAAACGCTTGCAAAGCTGCGTCATCCTTCCCGCAGCTCGAAGTTGAAGGATTACCTGGAAGATTAAGGGAAACGCGGGTCGTAAGACCCGCGTTTCTTTTCGCATGATCAATACTGTTGTTCGTTGTGTTCGACGCCCGTGAAAGGCACCGAAATGACTTCTCCTGAATTTGTTGAATACGAGCTGTTCGCCAGCTGTTTGGCGGGGTTCGAGCAGTTTTTGGCGGCCGAGCTGAAGCGCTTGCGTGCTAAGCGCGTGCGTCCCTTGCACGGCGGCGTGGCGTTTTACGGCACGGCTGCGGTGGCTCAGCGCGTGTGCCTGTGGTCGCGCTTAGCGTCGCGTGTAACGCTGGTGGTCAAGCGCGTGAACGCCGGCGACGCATACTTGCTGTACGAGGGCATCCGCCGCATCCCCTGGCATGAGGTTATCGCCCCGGGCGCAAGCATCGCGGTGCATGCGCACGGCATGAACGAAGAGCTGCGCAACACGCATTTCACGGAGCTGAAGGTGAAGGACGGCATTTGCGACGCGCTGCGCGAGCGCACCGGTGTGCGTCCGAACGTGGACAGCGCCGATCCCGATGCCAGCATTGACGTGCGCATTCGCGAAAACCGCGCCACCATCTCGCTGGACTTGTCGGGCGAATCGCTGTACGCCCGCGCCTACCTTGAGCCCGATGCTGGCCAGGACGCGCCGCTGGAATGCGCGCTTTCGGCCGGCGCGCTTGCCATGGCCGAATGGGAGGGCATGTGTAAAACCGCGGCGCTGGTTGATCCAGCGTGCGGCGACGGCTCGTTGGTGGTGGAAGCCGCGGGCGTTGCGTGTGATATGGCCCCCGGCCTGGCGCGTGACCGCTGGGGCTTTGAGGGCTGGGCTGCGTTTGACGAACACGCGTGGGAGCGGTTGCTCGATGAAGCCGACGAGCGTTTTGAGGAAGGCCTAGAGGCTGTTGGCGGCGAAGGGGCGGCAAGCGCCTCGGCGTCCGATCGCCCGGATTTGGAGCGCGTGCGTTTTGTGGGCGCTTGCACGTCAAGCCCGGCCATCGCGCGCGCCCGCGCCCGCGCCAAGCGTGCAGGTTTGCGCCAGGTGGTAAGCATCGAAGCCGGTGACGCGCATACCGTGGCCGACATGGCGCAGCGCGCCTGCACGGTTGCCGAGCGTCTTTCTGCAGCCCAGCAGGCGAAAAGCCAGGACAAGCTGTGCCCGTGTCTGGTTGCATCGAACCTGCCGGCGGGCGACCGCGTGCAGTCCGATGCCCGAGCGCAGGCCGAAGCCGCCGCGTTCGTGAAGGCCGCGCAGGCTGTGCCTGCGGACAGCTTGTACGTGGTGGCCGGTGGAGAAGGCGTGCAAGGCCGCTTTGGCGTTGACGCGGCCGACACGCTACGCTTTGGCCGTGGCCGCGTGGAAACCGAAGCCATGCTGTTTTTGCGCCCGCCTGCGCAGATGGCAACGGCTATCATTCCCGACAGCAACGGCGGCGCCGAGCATAAGGTAGAGGTGTTCGAACAAACCTCGCAGCAGTTTGCCGACCGCCTGCGCAAAGTGGCCAAGGAACGCCGCAAGTGGGCTCGTCGCGAAGGCGTTACGTGCTATCGCGTGTACGACGCCGACCTGCCCGATTACGCGGCTGCAATTGACGTGTACACCGGCGCGGGCCAGGCGCAGGGCAACACGTACCTGCATATTGCCGAATACGCTCCGCCACGTTCTATCGACGAAGACAAAGCGCGTCGCCGCTTCGACGACATCCTGACGGTGGCGCCGGTGGTACTTGGCGTGCGCCCCGACCACGTGTTCTCGAAGGTGCGTTGCCGCGACAAGGGCGGCAGCCAATATCTGGGCGCTGGCAAGCGCAATTACGTTACGCATGTTGACGAGGCGGGCTGCCTGCTTGAGGTTGACCTGGCGGGCTATCTGGACACGGGGTTGTTCCTTGATCATCGCGACACGCGCGCCATGGTGCGCAACATGGCGGCAGGCAAGCGTTTCCTGAACCTGTTTGCCTATACGGGCTCGGCCACCGTGCAGGCGGCGGCCGGCGGAGCGGTGGAAACCGTTACGGTTGACTTGTCGCAAACGTATTTGGATTGGGCACAGCGCAACATGGAGCAAAACGGCTTTGTGGGGCCGCAGCACATGTTCGAGCGTGGCGATGTGATGAGTTGGATTACGGAATGCCGTCGCAGCCCGCGTCGGTTCGACTTGATTTTCGTGGATCCGCCAACGTTCAGCAACTCAAAGGCCATGGGCAAGCGCACTTGGGATGTGCAGCGTGACCATGTAGAGCTTCTGGTGGGCGTGTCGCGCCTGCTTACGAAAGGCGGGGTGGCGGTGTTTAGCTGCAACCTGCGCTCGTTCAAGCCCGATATGGAGCAGCTTGAAAAGTACGGCGTGAAGCTTGAAGACATCACAGCACAAACCATCCCGCACGACTTCGAACGCAACCCCCGCATTCACAAATGTTACCTTGTGGAGCACGTGAGGTAGGGCGAGCGTAATCAACCGCTCAATAGCAGGGCCCCTGGATAGCATGTAGCGTCCAGGGGCCCTGCTCGTAGAATGGGGTGAGCTTTACGCTTCTTGTTGATGCGCGCCTAAAGCTGGGCGGGTGCCGCCCATGATGCGGACGAAGAAGTTCACCACAAAGCCGGTGATCACCGCGGCGGCTACCGTGCCCTCGCGCACGCCTACCAGCGTGCCCATGGTGGCAAACGACACGCTGCAGGCGATGATGACGCAGCTGACGTCGAAGCCAACTTTTGTATGGCCGAAGTTCCAGCCGGTTTTGCTGGTGATGGCCGCCACCAGTGCTTCGCCGCAGTTCATAGCCACATTGGCAACAACCGTGCACGAAACGCCCAGCGCAAGCGTGACGATGCCAAGGGCCAGCACCACAAGGGATACGGCGTAGTTTGCGGGAACAAGCCAAGCAAGCATGCCGTTGAACACGTCGATGCTTAAGCTGAACAGTACTGAGATGGGGATTTGCAAAAGCGCAAGCGCCTTGAAATTGCGGCGCAGAATGACCACTTGCCCCAGCAGCAGTAAGATGTTCCAGAAGAACATGAACACGCCGTAGGAAACGCTGGGAAACGCCACGCTCAGCACGTACCCCGTTGACGAGATGGGGGTGTTGCCCGTAGCCGATTTCGTTACGATAACGATACCCAGGGCCATTACGACGATACCGATGGCCAGCAGGCACCAGCGTCCCGCTAGTTGCTTCATGTTGCTTCTTTCTGTTGGAGGGTGGAGGGTTTTGCGCTGCGTTAGGTGCAGCTGCGCGCATACCCTATAACAATTGTAGGCATGCAGGCATTTTGTCGCAACCAAACTTTTTCAAAAAAGTTGAAATTGGGGGTTGCATGGTAGGGGACATTCCTCTAGTATATATCGAGCGCGCTACGGAGTACGCAATTCGGTCGCTTGGCTCAGCGGGAGAGCATCGCCTTCACACGGCGGGGGTCACAGGTTCAAATCCTGTAGCGACCACCACGAATGACAAGGCCGGGATCAAGTGATTCCGGCTTTTTTCTTTCAAAGATTTGCAGCTCCGAAATGCACCTGCGCCGCATTGTTTTCAATGGCAATGTGGGCAAAACCTATCGGGTGCAACACGTAACGTTCACAAACGGGCCTGTAGCTCAACGGTGGAGCAGGGGACTCATAATCCTTTGGTTCTCGGTTCGAATCCGGGCGGGCCCACCAAAAACAACCAGGCTGTCGGGAGCGCCCGACAGCCTTTTTCGTTCCTTACATGTTGAAACTAAAACGGGTTCATCCGGGTTTGTCGGGCTAGAAGCCTAGGTTCTCGGCAATCAGAATTACTTTGATGCGGCCGGCGTGGCGGTTGTGGCGCGTTACCACCACGTTGCAGCACATGCAGCCCGGCTCGTGGCAGTTGCCGCATACACCGGTGCGCTCGCAGGGTGTGCCCGTGTGCAAGCGTGCGGCGTTCGGCGGGCAGGCCATGGTGCGGATGCGCTTAACGGCAGCGTCTACGTCTTCAACCACTTTGTTCATGCCGGCAAGCACGATAACCTGTTTTGGCCCGAACAGCAGACAGGCCAGGCGGTTGGAGTTGCCGTCGATGTTCACCAGCTCGCCTTTGCGCGTGATGGCGTTGGTGCTCATGAAAAAACAGTCGCTGGTGAGGTGCGAGCGCATGATCTCGTTCGCCTCTTCGGGCGTAGCCGCCTTTGAGCGGTCGAGCAGGCGGTAGTTACCGGCTTCTAGCATGTCTTTCACGCCGGTTTCCTTGAACGTTTCCGTACCGCCCCAGGCAACGGAGCTTCCTTCAGGTACAAACGTTTGCACAAGCTTCACTGCATCGCGCGAGTTTTCGCAGAAATAGCCTTCCATACCGTGGCGTTCAAGCTGGTTGATGATGGTTTTCGCCGTAGTGGCGAACGCATCTTTGCGCGGGTTGCCCATAGCGTGCTCCTTGTTCTCGTCTTATTTGCTGATGCGATGGTAGCTTATTGTTGCACGCGAATGTGAACGTTCTGGGCGGGGCGGTGCGCGTTTTGCCACCTGGGGTGCGCGTGCCGGGTGCTACCGGCCGGGAAACGGGTATACTGTTCGAACGAACTTAAATCCGCTGATACAAGATAGTGAGGCTTACATGAGCGGCGATAGCTTTGAAACCAGCAAGAAGCGCAGCGACGCCATTCGCGCCGATTTGGCTGTGAACCCCGATAAATACTGCATGCTAACGGGCGACCGTCCTACCGGGCGTTTGCACTTAGGCCACTACTTCGGCACCATTCGCGAACGCGTTGCGCTGCAGAACCTGGGCATCACCACGCGCATTGTTATTGCCGATTATCAGGTTATCACTGACCGCGACACCACCGCTAACATCCAGGACAACGTGTACAACATGGTTATCGATTACCTGGCATGCGGCATCGACCCGGAAAAGACCGTCATTTTCACGCACTCGGCCGTGCCGGCCTTGAACCAGCTGATGTTGCCGTTTTTGTCGCTATGCACCGAAGCCGAGCTTGAGCGCAATCCCACGGTGAAGTCCGAGCAGGAAGCTTCCGGCCATGCGCTTACCGGCCTGTTGCTAACGTACCCGGTTCATCAGGCGTGCGACATCCTGTTCTGCAAGGGCAACATTGTGCCCGTGGGCAAAGACCAGCTGCCCCATATTGAGCAGACGCGCCAGATTGCCCGCCGCTTTAACGAACGTTACGGTCATGTGTTCCCCGAGCCCGACGGCCTGCTTACCGACGCTGTACTTATCCCTGGGCTTGACGGCCGTAAGATGTCGAAGAGCTACGGCAATGCCATCAGTCTGTCGGCCACGGCGGAGGAAACGGCAAAGCTCATCAAGAAGAGTCAAACCGACTCCGAGCGTTTCATCACGTTCGACCCTGATAACCGTCCCGGCGTGTCGGCGCTTATCACCACCGCGTCGCTGTGCACCGGCCGCGGCGAGGTTGAGATTGCCGAGGAAATTGGCAACGGCGGCAGCGGCACGCTGAAGAAGTACGTCACCGAAAGCGTGAACACGTTCCTGGCGCCCATCCGCGAGCGTCGAGCGGAACTGGCTCAGGACATGGATTTTGTCAAGGATGTTTTGCACGAAGGCAATCGTAAAGCGAACGAGATTGCAAACGAAACCCTCGAGCAAGTTCGCGAAGCCATGGGCATGGTGTATTAGGGTTTTGCCCTTCGCTGACTTATACGTTACCTGCGTTGTTTTGACAGCGATAAGAAAGCCGCCTTATTGGCGGCTTTCTTATCGCTGTTCGTCTTCTACGTAGATGCCTTCTTGGCCGAGCACAGTGGCGAAGGTGCGGAAGAACACTTTCACGTCAAGTAGGAAACTCACATGCTTGACGTAGTACACATCCAACGCCAGGCGTTTTTTCCACGGCAGAGAGTTGCGGCCGTACACAGCTGCGTAGCCGGTGATGCCCGGTTTCACGGACAGCTTCAAGCCCTCTTCGCCTTCGTACAGCTCCGTTTCGCGGCGCAGGTCGGGGCGGGGGCCCACCACTGACATGTCGCCTTTCAGCACGTTTAAGAACTGCGGCATCTCGTCTAAGCTGGTTTTACGCATGAACGCGCCGATTTTCGTCATGCGCGGGTCATCGGCGCCGTTGTACGTGCTGCCGTCTTCCATAACCAGGTCGGGGGCGTTCACGCGCATGCTGCGCAGCTTGTACATCTTGAAGTCCACGCCGCCTTTGCCCACGCGCGGAGCGTTGTAGAACACCGGACCGCCGTCCTCGTGCTTGATGATAGGGGCCAACACGGCGATGATCAGCAGCACAAAAGGCAGCGCAACTATGCCGATGATGATGTCGCACAAGCGTTTTCCGAAGCGCACGTACATTACTTCAGGCCCTCCGCTTCGGCTTGAGCATAAGCTGCGTGCAGTGCTTCGCACACCTCGTCAACGTCGGCGTCGGTCAGCTTCGTGTGCAAAGGCAGAGTAATCTCGTTTTCGAACTGGGCTAACGCGTTCGGGAAATCAGCGATGTCAAAGCCCAGGTTCTTATACGCCGTAAGCAGCGGCAGCGGCTTGTAATGCACGTTGGTGGCCACGCCGGCTTCGGCCATGTGCTCGATCACGCGGTTGCGGAACGCCTGCGAGCGACCGTTCAAGCGCACAAGCATCAAGTGCCCGCTTGAAGACTCCTGCGCCGCATCAGTGCGGGCGGCGGCGTCGTCGGCCTTGCACGCATCCGAACCGTCGGCGGCGCGATAGTGCTGCAGCAGGGAAACGTCCATATCCGCCAGGCCGTTTGTGTAGTGCGCCACTAGCTTACGGCGGCGCGCCAACATGCCGGGGTAGCGGCGCAGCTGCGCCAGGCCTAAACCCGCCTGCAAGTCGGTCATGTTGCACTTCCAGCCGGGAAACGCGATGTCATATTCCCACGCACCGGCCTTTGTTTTCGCCAGCGCGTCCTTGGACTGGCCGTGCAGCGACATAAGCATGAAGTCGTGGTACAGCTCTTCGGCGTTGAACAATCCTGCGCGCCACGTGACGGCGCCGCCTTCGGCGGTGGTGAAGTTTTTCACGGCGTGGAAGCTGAACGTGGTAAGGTCGGCCACTTGCCCGGCGCGCATGCCGTGGCGCACGCTGCCCAGCGCATGGGCTGCATCGGTTACCACGGCAATGCGGCCGATGGCTTCCTGTCGTGCGTTCGCGGGCGTCCAAGCGCTCCCGAAGGCAGCAATAGCAGCGAACAGCGCATCGTAGTTGCACATAACGCCGCCCAGGTCAACGGGAATGATGGCCTTCGTGCGCGGCGTGATCAGGCGTTCAAGCTGCGCGTAGTCCATCTCGAAGCTGTTCGGGGCAACGTCGCACAGCACGGGTGTAGCGCCCACGTGGCAAATGGGCGAGCAGCTTGCCGTATATGTATAAGCGCTGGTGATCACCTCGTCGCCCGGGCCAACGCCTAGCGCGCGCAAGGCGCATTCAAGCGCCGCCGTGGCCGACCCCAAGCACGCTACGCGCTCGGTGCCAAGAAATTGCGCCAGTTCGCACTCAAGCTGCTTCGTTTTCGGGCCGGTGGTAATCCAGCCGCTGCGCAGCGCATCGGTAACCTCGGCGATTTCCGCTTCCGTGATGTCGGGCGGGGAAAACGGTATGCGAACTTGTTCAGACATGGTGTCTCCTTACTATGTAACACGCTTGGCCGCCCGCGGGCGGCCAAGCGAATACGCACCAGCAACGATGATGACGTGCTTTTGCGCGTTTACAACAAATTGCGTAGCAAATTCACGATGGCCATATACGATGTGCGCTGGTCGAACTCGCGCTCTGCCACGGCTCGCCCGCGCGCGCCCATAATCTTGCGCAGCGAAGCATTGCGCGCTAGCTCTTCCAGGGTGTTTGCCAGCGCTTCGGGGCTTTCGGCTTCCACGTTCAGTCCAAAGCCGTCAGCGGTTACCTTGGCGCGAAACTCCGGCGAGGAACCGGTGTTGATCATGGGCTTTCCCGCCGCCAAGTAGTCGCCGATTTTCGTGACGATGCTTTGCACGGCGCTTTTCACCAGCGAATTCACCGTGATGTCGCTCGCGCGCAGCCACGCCGCCATGGTGGCATAATCCTGGTAGCCCAAAAACTCCACCGGCGCGTTTTCTTGCTGTGCAAGCGCTTCAAGCTTTTCGCGATCGGGCCCGTCGCCAAGGATTTTCACCTTCACGGGCGGGAACGGACGGTGCTTGTTCGTGGTTCCGGCAGCCGCGGTGCGCGCCGTGTGCTGCACCCGGCGTTTTTCCAGCAGCGCCGCGGCGCGAATAAGCGTGGCCACATCATAGCTTGCGCCAAGCGTGCCAGCGTAAATGGCCCACAGCTCGCCTTCGGGTTTTTCCACGTCGCCCAAATGCTCGCGCGCCCCTTCGTCGAAGGCTTGCAGGTTGTTGCCCACGTACACGGTGGCTTTCGGGTAGGGGGCCGTGCGGTCTTTAGCCGGGCGCGCCGCGTATTCGTCCGACGTGCCCACCGCACCCGAGAGCAGCTGGTACACAACGTGCGCATCACGCGCGAACGGGTAAAACGCCACGTCGCTGATAACGGGGATGTCCACCACCATGCGCATGGCCTCGGGCCACAGGTCGTTGATGTCCGCTACAAAGGGGATTCCCTGCTCATGAGCGCATTCGGCGCACACACGGGCTACGTCGTTCGGCGGGATTTCCGAATAGATAAGGTTGTAGCGGCCGCGTGTTTGCTCGAAGTGCTCACGCATGCTCTTCGCCGCAATGTGGTGGCTGTGGATGCGCTGCAGGTCAAGGTTGCGGGTGTAGCCGGGCTCGTCGATGAACACGATGTTGTAGGGAAGGCCCTGGTAGCATGCCTTCGAGGTGTCGCGCTGGGCTTTTTCCCAGTGCTGAAACGACGACGTGATCAAATCGACGTCGAAGCCCTGGGCAACTAAAAGCTCGGACAGAAAACGAAAACGCGTATATCCCCGCGTTTCGTCGCCAAGCTTCACGCCCATGGTAACCACGGCAATGCGCTTGCGCCGGCGGGCCGCCCCGCGCCCCGGGCGCCTGATGTTCGTTGAAGTATCCATGCGCAAAAGTATAGCAAGCTGCGCGTTTGCGGCACAGGCTGCAGCCCTTTGGAACAGCGAATACCCACGAGCGGTGTGCGGCGCGCGTTTGCTTCCGGTGCGTTATCGCTCTAAGCGTTGCCGCGTTGCCATAATAATGTAATGCCGTTGGCGCGGCGTCTGCCTTGACGAGGGGCGGTGTTCACGTATCATACGAGGTTGCGCGCATGCGCGCACCGGCGGTCGCAGCTGCGCCGCAGGTGCACTATCCGGCTAGCGAAGGATTACCATGATTCAACTACAACACGTGTGCAAAACGTATGGCGAGGGCGACCGTGCCCACCATGCGCTGCGCAACGTGAACCTCACCATAAACGATGGCGACGTGTTCGGCATCATCGGCGCTTCGGGCGCCGGCAAGTCAACGCTCGTGCGTTGCCTCAACCTGCTCGAACGTCCCACGGAAGGCTCCATCCTCTACGATGGGCGCGACATCACCAACTTGTCAGGCAAGGCTTTGCTTGAGCTGCGCGCGCAAGTGGGCATGATCTTCCAGAATTTCAGCCTGTTTCAGCAGCGCACGGTGCTGCGCAACGTCACGTTTCCCCTAGAGCTGCGCGGCGAGAAGAAGGACGTGCGCGAGGCGCGTGCCCATGAGCTGCTTGAACTGGTGGGCCTGGCCGATTTGGCGCAGCGCTACCCCAGCCAGCTTTCCGGCGGCCAGCAGCAGCGCGTGGCCATTGCCCGCGCGCTGGCGAACAACCCGAAGGTGATGCTGTGCGACGAGGCCACCAGCGCGCTTGACACGCGCACCACGGCTTCCATCCTGCAGCTTTTGCAGGACATCAACCGCGAACTGGGCGTTACGTTGGTAGTCATCACGCACTCGCTGCCCGTTGCCAGCAAAATCTGCAACCGCGTGGCCGTTATCGACCAGGGGCGCATCGTGGAGGAGGGCCTTACCGAGCGCGTGTTCAGCGATCCGCAAAGCCCCGTTACGCGCGAACTTCTGACCAACGACAGCATGCTCGTGAAGGTTGAACAGGCCACCGAGGCGGGGGAGGCGAAGTAAATGGATTACATAAGCAACTTCATCGCGCAGTACGGCGCCTTGTTCGCGCAGGGCACGTGGGACACGCTTGTCATGACCATCGTGTCCGCGTTTTTCGCGTACCTCATCGGCGTGCCGCTTGGCGTGCTGCTGGTGGTCACGGCCAAAGATGGCCTCAAGCCGCATCGCGCGCTGAACACGGTGCTTGGCTGGATCGTAAACATCGGTCGTTCCATTCCGTTCATCATTTTGCTGGTGGCCATCATCCCGTTCACGCGCATGATAGTGGGCACGTCGCTGGGCGTTCCCGGCGCCATCGTGCCGCTTACCGTTGCGGCCATCCCGTTTGTGGGCCGCATGGTTGAGCAAAGCCTGGCCGAGGTTGACGGCGGCTTGATTGAGGCCGCACAGAGCTTCGGTGCGAACACGTGGCAAATCGTGTGGAAGGTCATGCTGCGCGAAAGCCTGCCCAGTTTGGTGCGCGGCGCTTCCATCACGGTAATCACGCTGTTCGGCTACACCGCCATGGCAGGTGCCGTGGGTGCCGGCGGCATTGGCGACATTGCCATCCGCTATGGCTATCAGCGCTACCTGGGCGATGTGATGATCGCATCCATCGTGCTGTGCATCGTGCTGGTGCAGGTGTTCCAGTCCATTGGCGATCTGGTTGCACGCAAAGTGGACAAACGCATCCGCTAGTTGAAACGGCTACCTTCGGGTAGCCGTTTTTGTTACCAGCCCGTTTCTCGTTTTTCCGCTTGAAACCCATTTGCAACATGGCTTGTTATAATTCGCAAGTATTGTGATATGCACAGATGGCGCCGTGCGGGCGCTTCAATATGAAGGAGGAATCATCCATGGCTTCCAATCCGGAACAGGATTTCGTCCTGAAAACCATCAAAAGCCGCGACGTGCACTTTGTGCGTTTTTGGTTCACCGATGTGCTTGGTCGCATGAAGTCATTCGCCGTTATCCCCAGCGAGCTTGAAGACGCCTTCGCCGACGGCATGGGCTTTGACGGCAGCTGCATCGAAGGCTTCTGCCGCACCGAGGAATCGGATATGCTGGCGTTTCCCGACGCCTCTACGTTTCAAGTGCTGCCGTGGCGCCCGGAAAGCAACGCCGTTGCGCGCATGTTCTGCAACATCCGCACACCTGACGGCAAGCCGTTCGAGGGCGACCCGCGTCATGTGCTTGCGCGAGTGGTAGCGAAGGCCCAGGACATGGGCTATGTGTTCAACGTGGGGCCTGAGGTGGAGTTTTACTACTTCAAGAACGCCAACGGCACCGAGCTTTTGGACCGCGGCGGCTATTTTGACCTGACCAGCCTTGATTACGCCTCCGACCTGCGCCGCGACACGGTGCTCACGCTTGAGAAAATGGGCATTCCCGTGGAGTACAGCCACCATGAAAACGGCCCAAGCCAGCACGAAATAGACCTGCGTTTCACCGATGCGCTGTCTATGGCCGACGCCGTTATGACGTACAAGCTGGTGGTGAAGGAAATCGCCATGAAGCACGGCGTGTACGCGTCGTTTATGCCCAAGCCCCTTTCCGATGCGCCGGGCAGCGGCATGCACGTGCATATGAGCTTGTTCGACTTCGACGGCAACAACGTGTTCTTCGATCCCGACGACGCGCAGGGTTATCACCTCTCTGCAACCGCTAAGCACTTCCTTGCGGGTATTTTGAAGTACGCGCCTGAGTTTGCGCTGGTCACAAACCCGTACGTGAACTCCTACAAGCGCTTGCTGGCCGGTGGGGAAGCTCCGATTTACCTTTCATGGGCGCGCGCGAACCGCTCTACGCTGGTGCGCGTGCCGGGGTATCGCCCGAACCGCGAGGTTGCATGCCGCCTTGAGCTGCGCAGCCCCGACCCAAGCGCGAACCCGTACCTGGCGTTTGCGGTTATGCTCGCAGCGGGTTTGGCCGGCATCGAAGAAGGCCTTGAGCCGCCGGCGCCGGTGGAAGACCGCGACCTGTTCACCCAAACGCGCCAAGAGCTGCGCAAGCAGGGTTTCCGCACGCTGCCTGAAAGCTTAGGCGAGGCGGTCGATTTGTTCGAGGGCTCCCAGCTTATGCGCGACACGCTGGGTGGCCATATTTGCGACTACCTGGTTGAGGCCAAGCGCGCCGAGTGGGACGAGTACCAGTCCAACGTGTCGGAGTGGGAGCGCAATCGCTACCTGGCGGTGCTGTAAAGGTTTTCGGCAAAGCAGTGGCGATTATAGGAAAGAAAGGCAATAAGCAATGAGAAAGATGGTCATATTCATAGCCGACAGCCTTGACAACGCTCATAAGTTCCAGCAGGTGCTTTCGGGCTTGGATGTTGATGTGGCGGCGGGCTCTTCGGTGCAGTTCAAGAAGCTGCTTGCGCAACATCCGTCCTATGACCTGGTAATTTACGAAGCGCGCAGCGATGCGCTTTCCAACGTCTCGCAAGTTGAGTCCGTGCTGCTTGAAGATGGCTCCGCATCGCTTTTGGTGATTGTCAACGAGGAGCAGCTTTCCGAGTTTCGACTGCCCGTGCAGGTGAAAAGCGATTTCGTGGTGCACGGTGCTACGAATGCCGAATGCGCCGCGCGTATCCGTCAGCTGTTGTGGCCGGGAAACGAAAGCTCGTCGACCGACTTCGTTACCGTGGACAACATGACCATCAACCTTGCCACGTATCAGGTGACGGTAGGCGGCGAGCCGCTTGACTTCACGTATTTGGAGTATGCGCTGCTGGCGTTTTTGGTGACGCACCCGGGTCGTACGTACAGCCGCGATGCCCTGCTGCGTCGCGTATGGGGCTTCGACTACTACGGGGGCAGCCGCACCGTAGACGTTCACGTGCGTCGCGTGCGCGCAAAACTTGGGCCTGAGCTGGCGCAACACCTGGAAACGGTACGTGGCGTCGGGTATCTGTGGAGCGCGTAGCGCCCTTGCGGAGCGCTCCTTCGTTTGTTAGAATGCACGCAGGCGGTCACCCTGGGCTGAGGGCGGCTGCTCCACATAATCAGGACTTATGTGCTAGAGAGTCGTTCCTACCGCTGGGGCGGCTCTACTCTTTTCGGCGCATCACCAAATCGAGAAGAGCCAGTATCACAAGGCAAAACGTCAGAAAACATTGAACAGTTGAAGCTTCGATTGCGGCTGAACCTCCGATGTAATCAAAGGAGCAGCCCACCGCCTGCTTGCTGGCTCATTATATAATGGCCAAAACGCTCTCAACCCTAAGGATGACCATATGCCTGAGAAAAAAGTGGCCGTTATTGACGGCAACTCGCTGATGCACCGCGCCTATCATGCGGTGCCGCCTACTATGAACGCGCCTGATGGAACGCCTACCAATGCCGTGTTCGGCTTTATTGCCATGCTGCTGAAATTCATCGACATCTCCAACCCCGATGCCATCGTGTGCGCGTTCGATGCCGGCCGCCCGAAGTTTCGCATGGAGGCGCTTGAGCAGTACAAAGCGCAGCGCCCGCCTATGGATGATGCGCTTAAGGTGCAGTTTCCCATAATCGAAGAGCTGCTTGAATCCATGAACATCCCGGTAGTGCGTGTTCCCGGATGGGAAGGCGACGATGTGCTCGGTACCGTGTCGGCACGTGACGAGGCGCTGGGATACCGCACGCTTCTGGTGTCGGGCGATAAGGACGTCTACCAGCTGTGCACGGAGCGCACGCATGTGGTCACCACGCGCAAGGGCATCACCGATGTGGCCATCTACGGGCCTGCCGAAGTGCGCGAACGGTATGGCGTAAGCCCTGATCAGTTCCCGGATTTCCTGGGCCTTAAGGGTGACAGTTCCGATAACATCCCCGGTGTGCCGGGCGTGGGCGACAAAACGGCCGCAAAGCTGCTAGGCGCATACGGCAACCTTGAAGGCATTTACGAGCACATTGACGAGCTTAAAGGCAAGCAGAAAGAGCGCATGGTTGAAAACCGTGAAGCGGCGTTTACCAGCCGCAAGGTGGCTACCATCGTGCGCGATTTGGATTTCGACCTTGACTTGGAAGCCGCGGGGTTCCCGGCGTTTTCTGCCGAAGCGGTTACGGAAACGTTTTCGAAGTATCGCTTCAACGCGCACCTTACGCGCGTGCTGAAACTGGTGGGCTCTGAGCCCGCGCGTCGCGCAGCGGCGGTTGAGGTTGGCAATGTAGTGCACGGAGGCGAAGCCGCGGCGCTGGTTGATGCCGCTATTGCTGCAGGTGAACAGGTAGGTTGCGCGTTTGCGGACCCCGAGCAGGAATCGCTGTTCGGTGGCGGAACGGTGTTGGCGGTGTCTGCGAAGGCCGGCTGTGCCGTGTTCGAGGACGATGAAGCTGCCGCGCAGTTCGCCCGCCTTGTTGCTGAAGGAAACTTTGCGGCGCTTGACGTGAAGGCTGCCGTGCATCGCGTTTATCCAAGCGACACGTCGCTGCCGGCGCTGGTAAGCGACGAGCAGCTTATGGGAATGCATGCGTTTGACCTGGGGCTTGCCGGTTACGTGCTGAACTCTTCGGTGTCGGAATACTCCTTTGATGCGCTGCTTGATTCTTATGTGGGCGGCGTGCTTCCCGAAGCGAAAACCGAGCAGGAGCGTGCGTGCGCCCAGGCGGCGGCAGCACGCGCGCTTGTTGAACCGCTTGCGCAGGCGCTTGAGCGCGAGGGCTCTGCGCGCGCGTACTTCGACATCGACCTGCCGTTAGTGGCGGTGCTTGCCATCATGGAGCGCACGGGTGCGGCGCTTGATACGAAGCGGTTGGCTGAGCTGGGCGCATCAACGGGCAAGGAGGCGGAGGACCTGCGCGCGCGCATTTGCGAGCTGGCGGGCGAGGAGTTCAACGTGGATTCCCCCAAGCAGCTTGGCCATATCCTGTTCGAGGTGCTCGGCCTGCCGGCGAAGAAGAAAACGCAGCGCGGCTATTCCACCGACGCGAAAGTGCTCAAAGAGCTGGCGCAGGTCCACGAGCTGCCGGCGTTGGTGCTGCGCTATCGCGAGCTGGCGAAAATCAAGTCAACGTACATCGACGCGCTGCCGCGCATGCGCGCAGGCGACGGTCGCGTGCACTCAAGCTTCAACGAGACGGTTACCACAACCGGGCGTTTGTCCTCTTCCGATCCGAATTTGCAGAACATCCCCGTGCGCACGCAGTTCGGGCGCCATATCCGTGAGTGCTTTGTGCCGCTTGAGCCGGGTTGCAAGTTTTTGTCGGCCGACTACTCGCAGATTGAACTGCGCCTGCTTGCGCACCTTTCCGGGGACGAGAACCTCATCGAGGCGTTCACCAGCGGCGCTGATTTTCACGCTGCCACCGCGGCGCGCGTGTTCGGCGTGCCGGTTGAACAGGTAACGCCCGAGCAGCGCAGCCGTGCGAAGGCCGTTAACTTCGGTATCGTGTACGGCCAGCAGGCGTTCGGGTTGTCGCAAAGCCTTGGCATTCCGTTCGGCGAGGCGAAAGACATGATCGACCGCTACTTCGAGGTGCATCCCGGCGTGCGCGCGTACTTAGATGCCACGGTGGAACAGGCCAAACAGAAGGGCTATGCCGAAACCATGTTCGGCCGCAAGCGCCATATCCCTGAGCTGCACGCCGCAAATGGCAACACACGTGGCTTTGGCGAACGCACGGCCATGAACCACCCCATGCAGGGCAGCGCCGCCGACATCATCAAGCTGGCAATGCGTCAAGTGCAGCAGCGTTTGATGGACGAGGGCTTTCAGGCTCGCTTGTTGGTGCAAGTGCACGACGAGCTGGACTTCAGCGTGCCCGAAGCTGAAGTAGAAGCGCTTACGAGCATGGTGCGCGACGTTATGGAACACGTGGTTGACCTGAAGGTTCCGCTGCTTGCCGACGTTTCCGCGGCTGACACTTGGGCAGAGGCTCACTAGATGGTTGCTGCGCCCGAAGCGGGGCGGCTTGCTACCAGGATGCAGCAGTTGTGGGGTTTCCATGAAACGGTGGCTTGCGAGGCGAAAACCTTGCAACGCCACCGCGTGTTGCCACAACATCTGGTATCATATTGAATGTTGTGCCCGCGGAGGCGCAACAGAAATAAGTGCGATGATACGCGGAGACTGTGCATTCGTTCACTTCGTTGACTTGCTACGGTCACGCTGCTAAGCTATCGCCTTGCGTTTATTTCGAAAGTAGGAGAAAACATGTACGCAATCGTGAAAACGGGCGGCAAGCAGTACAAGGTTGCCGTCGGGGACAAGCTGAACATCGAGAAGCTGGACGCCGAGGTCGGCGCTACCGTTGAGCTTCCCGTGATTTGCTTCGTCGATGGCGAGACGGTTGAGGCCGACCCGGCCAAGGCTGCCGCCAAGAAGGTCACCGCTGAGGTTGTTGAGCAGTTCAAGGGCCCCAAGCAGCTGGTGTTCAAGTTCAAGAAGCGCAAGAACTACAAGAAGCTGCGCGGTCATCGCCAGCAGCTCACGCGCGTTGAAATCAAGTCCATCGCTTAATTGTAAGGAGGGAATGAAATGGCACATAAGAAAGGTCTCGGTTCTACCCGTAACGGCCGCGATTCCCACGCAAAACGACTGGGCGTGAAGATGTTCGCTGGTCAGCAGATCAAGACGGGCCAGATTATCGTTCGTCAGCGCGGTACGAAGTTCCATCCCGGCGAGAATGTCGGTCGTGGCAAGGATGACACGCTGTTCGCACTGTGCGACGGCCGTGTTGACTTCACGCGTGGCGTGAAGCGCAAGGTTCATGTGCGTCCGGAAGCGTAAAGCCTAACCGTCTGCGTGACATCTATGCAATCGGAGAGCCCTCTGAGTTCCAGAGGGCTCTTTTCATATACAATCAAGCGGCATAAGATGCCTGCATTCGATGGAGGTTACACATCGTGTTTATTGATAAAGTACGCATTCACGTGAAAGGCGGCGACGGCGGCGCGGGCTGCATGTCGTTTCGTCGCGAGGCGCATGTTCCCAAGGGCGGCCCGGATGGTGGCGACGGCGGACACGGCGGCAACGTAGTGCTCGAGGCCGATGCTAGCGTATCGTCGCTGATCGACTACCGTTTCAAGCATCATTTCAAGGCCGAGCGTGGCACGCACGGCAAAGGCAGTCGCATGCACGGCGCATCGGGCGAGGACCTTGTCCTGAGAGTTCCCGTGGGCACGGTGGTGCACGAGTATTTCGAGGATACAAAGGAAACCGGCGAGCTTATGGCCGACCTTACGCACGACGGCGAGCGCATCACGGTGGCCGACGGCGGCATGGGCGGTCGCGGCAACATCCACTTCGTCACGTCTACCCGGCGTGCTCCGGCGTTTGCCGAACTGGGCGAGCCGGCGCAGGAGCGTTGGGTGGAACTTGAGATGAAGCTGATGGCCGACGCGGCGCTTGTGGGCATGCCTTCTGCCGGTAAAAGCTCGCTGATCTCGAAGATTTCCGCCGCGCGCCCGAAGATTGCCGATTACCCGTTCACCACGTTGGTGCCGAATCTGGGCGTTGCGCGCTCGGGCGATTTGAGCTTCGTGGTGGCCGACATCCCCGGCCTTATCGAGGGAGCCCATGAGGGCCGTGGCCTGGGCCATGAGTTTTTGCGCCATATCGAGCGTACGGCGCTTATCGTGCACGTGGTTGACTTAACGGGCGACTGGGAAGGTCGCGACCCGCTGGAGGATTACAAGGTTATCAACAACGAGCTGGCGCTTTATGCCGACGAGCTGGCAAGCCGCCCGCGCATTGTGGTAGCGAACAAAATCGACGTCGCCGGCACCGAGGACGCGCTTGAGCGCTTGCGTGCACAGGTGAAGGCCGATTCGGTGGCGGCAGCTGGTGGAAACGAGTTCGCAGCCAGCCCCATCGACCCGAAGCTGTACTGCATCAGCGCCCTTACGGGCGAGGGAGTGGAAAGCCTGAAGGCCGCTGTTGCCCATAAGGTGCATGACCTGCGCGAGGAAGCCCGCCAGGCCGATGCCGAAAACGTGCATTACGAGCATGTGTGGGAGCTTAAGCGCGAGGCGCGCGACAAGCGCTTCACGGTGCGCAAGCTTTCCGAAGGCGTGTTCCGCGTGTCGGGTACGCAGGTGGAGCGCATGGTGGTGCAGTGCGACTGGGAAAACGAAGAGGCTGTGGTGTTCTTGCAGCATCGCTTGAAGCGCGTAGGCGTGGAAGAGGCGCTTGAGAAGGCCGGTGCCGTTGACGGCGACGAGATCCGCATTTGCGGGCGTGCCTTTGAGTTCGAATCCGCGAAAACGGCCGAGGACCTGTTCGAGGAGCTTGATATCTAATGAGCGAAACGATGCATCAGGGCGCTCAAGCGGCGCGGCGTGTGGTTATCAAGATTGGTTCTTCTACGCTAACCACATCGGAAAGCAGCATCGACTACGCGTATTTGCGCGAGCTTGCTTGCCAAATCGCGCAGGTGCGGGCTGCAGGCTGGCAGCCGGTTATCGTCACGTCGGCTGCCATCGCGTGCGGTCTTGAAGCCCTGGGCATCAAAAAGCGGCCAGGAGACATGCCAAGCCTGCAGGCAGCGGCGTCCGTTGGTCAGTCGGCGCTTTCTACGGCGTATGCCGAAGTGTTCGCGCCGCATGGCATTATCACGTCTACTGTGCTTTTGACTAGGCGTGATACCGCAGATCGCCATGCGTACTTGCATGCGCGCAACACGCTGTTGCGTTTGCTTGACTTAGGCGTGGTGCCCATCATCAACGAAAACGACACCGTGGCCGTTGAACAGATCAAGTTTGGCGACAACGATACGCTGGCAGCGCTTGCGGCGTGTTTGATCGATGCCGACCTGATGGTTATCTTGTCCGACATCGATGGCTTGTACGACGCCAACCCGAACACGAACCCCGACGCGAAGCTTATCGCCCATGTGGAAAAAATAGGCCCGGAGATTCTTGCGGTAGCTGGCGGCGCGGGGTCTACCGTGGGCTCGGGCGGCATGATCACGAAAATCAAGGCTGCTCGCGTGCTTATGGTTGCGGGCATTCCCATGGTCATTTGCTACGGACGTCAGGAAAACGTGGTGGTGGATGCCGTGTCGGGCAAGCAAATGGGCACGCGCTTTGCCGCGAAGGCTCGTCCGCATGAAATCACGCCGCGCAAGCTGTGGATTGCCCTGGGCGATTCGGCGCGCGGGGCCATTGTGGTTGACGACGGTGCGAAAGCGGCGCTTATCGAGCGCGGCAGCTCGCTTTTGTCAGTGGGCGTGTCGCGTGTGGAAGGGCGCTTCGATGCGGGCGATATCGTGGACATCAAAGATGGCACGGGCCACCTGTTCGCACGCGGACGTACGGCGTTTTCCGCTGATGAGGTGGAGCTTGCATGCGGAAGGACGCGCGAAGAGATCGAGCACAACCGCCTGCTGGCTCAGTTGGCCGAAAAGCCGCTTATCCACCGCGATGAGTTAGTTGTGTTCGAGTAGGGCAGCTGTGCTGGGGTTTGCGCCGGCGCAGCTGTTGCGCTGCGCCGGCGGCGCTTTGCCTTCGTGGATTGTTTTGCAACCTATGATTGGACAGTAAGATGTTGGAACAGGAAGTACGCAGCGTTGCCGAAGCGGCCAAGGCCGCTAGCGCGCAGCTGGCGCAGAAAACAACCGACGAGCGCAACGCGGCGCTTGCCGCTATGGCAGATGCGCTTCGCGCAAATGCCGCTGCTATCGTGTCTGCGAACGAGCAGGACATGGCCGCTGCACGCCGTGCGGGAACGAAAGACAGCCTGCTGGATCGTTTGATGCTTGATGCGGGCCGCGTTGCCGCCATGGCCGATGCGCTTGACGATTTGGTTGGCCTGCCCGACCCGCTTGGGCGTGTGCAGCAGTCGCGCACGCTGGAAAGCGGCATCAAGCTTGAGCGCGTATCCGTGCCGCTTGGCGTGGTTGCGGTGGTGTACGAGGCGCGTCCGAACGTCACGGCCGATGCTGCGGGCATCTGCCTGAAATCGGGCAACGCATGCGTGCTGCGCGGGGGTTCGATGGCGGCGAAGTCGTGCTCGGCTATTGCCCATGTGCTGCACGATGCCGCCGTGGCCGCCGGTATGCCGCAAGGGTGCATCGGCATCATCGAATCGACCGATCGCGCCGCTGCCGACGTGCTCATGAGCTTGCACGGTGTGGTTGACGTGCTGGTGCCGCGCGGTGGGGCAGGCCTTATCCGCCACTGCGTTGAGTGCGCGAAAGTCCCCGTTATTGAAACGGGCACGGGCAATTGCCACGTATACGTGCACGAAACGGCAGATTTCGCCATGGCGCGCGACATTGTGGTGAACGCGAAGTGCCGCCGTTTTGGCGTGTGCAACGCGTGTGAAACGCTGCTGGTGGATGCCTCGGTGGCGTCTGAGTTTTTGCCGCCGCTGTTCGATGCGCTGGCAGACAAAGGTGTGCATATCCATGGTGACGAGCAGGCGTGCAAAGCGGCGCTTGCTACCGGTGCAAACCGGTTGCCGGTAGGTCCGGCGCTTCGCATCGAACGTGCCACGCAAGCGGATTGGGAAACGGAATATCTTGCTCCCGAGCTGGCCGTACGCTGCGTTTCCGGTGTGGATGAGGCTATTGCGCACATCAACCGCTACGGCACCATGCACTCCGAAGCTATCGTGGCCAACGACGCCACTGCGAAAGGCGCAGCGGCTATCGAGCGCTTCGTGAACGAGGTGGATGCGGCAGCGGTGTACGTGAACGCTTCCACGGCGTTTACCGACGGCGGCATGTTCGGACTTGGTGCCGAAATCGGCATCTCCACCCAAAAGCTGCACGTTCGCGGCCCGTTTGCCCTTGAGGGGCTCACGTCTTACAAGTATGTGCTGCGCGGCTCGGGACAGGTGCGTGCATAGCATGGCGAACCCGCAAAACGTCAGTGTTCGCGGCGCAGCGGCGTCCGAGCAACGCAGCATGCCAGGTGCCCAGTCCGAGGTGCCTGTTGTGTGCGAGCGCTTCGATACCTTAGGCGCCGATGGCAAACCCGTGCGCCTGGGCATTATGGGCGGCACGTTCGACCCCATTCACATCGGGCACCTTGCATGCGCCGAGCAGGCTCGCGAGGCGTTCGGTCTTGATGCAGTGGTGTTCATCCCGGCAGGCAAGCCTGCGTTTAAGCTCAAGCGCAACGTCACGAACGCCGAGCAGCGCTTCCGCATGTGCCAGCTGGCGGTGGAGTCGAACCCGGCGTTTGACGTGAGCCGCGTGGAGATCGACCGTCCGGGCGTTACGTACACGGCCGACACGCTGCGCGAGTTGCGCGCGCATTACCCGCAAAACGTGCAGCTGTTCTTCATTACGGGCGCCGATGCGGTGTGCTCTATCTTGAAGTGGCGGGAAAGTGCGGCCATTGCCGACTTGGCGGATTTGATTGCGGTAACGCGCCCGGGTTATGTACTTACCGAGGAGCAACGCCAAACCATCGAGCAGGCGGGCAATTTCCGCATTCACCTGCTTGAAGCTACGGGGCTGGCCGTGTCGTCAAGCGATTTGCGGGCGCGTGTTGCCGCCGGCAAGTCCATTCGCTATTTGACGATGCAGCGGGTCCTCGACTATATTCACGAACAGCAACTGTACAAATCGGGTGCTCAGGTAGGAAGTGGGGAAGTGTGAGTGAGCAAGAGGCTGCCTGTGCTGCAGATGACGCGTCGCTCGACGTGTTCTCGCAGGCATTTTTCGATGCGCGGCGTGAAGAGCTTGCGCAGCGCGTGAAGCCTAAGCGTTTCAAGCACTCGCTTGGGGTGTCTGAAACGGCGGAGCGCATGGCGCACATCTACGGCGCTGATGAGCAAATGGCGCGTTTGGCGGGCCTGTTGCATGACTGGGATAAAGGCTACGATGACGACGGTATTCGCACGCGTGTGGCGCAGTTGGGCTTAAGCGAACAGCTGGCAAGCTATTTGGACATGCCGCACTTGCTGCACGGTCCTACCGCGGCTGCGGCTTTGGCTCGTCGTTTTCCGCAGCTTCCGTCCGAGCTTATTCAGGCCATCCGCTTGCATACTACCGGAGCAGTTGAGATGACGGATTTGGACATGATCGTGTACACGGCCGATGCCATAGAACCGTCGCGCGACTACCCGGGCATCGATGAGCTGCGCAAACAGGTGGGCGTTGTGCCGTTGCGGGAGCTGTATCTGGCAACGTTTCAGCACGTGTTGGAAAACCTGGTGCAGCGCCGCAAGCGCATCCACCCCGATACCGTAACCGTTTGGAATAGCTATGTGGCTCGCGATAAGGCATGCCGAGCCGATAAGAACATGAAAGGGAACAAGTGAGCGAAGCATTGAACAACAACGAGCCCATCAGCCAGGGCGTCGACATGTACGGGCGCAAGAAGCACGACCTGCTCAGCCCGCGCGAGTGCGCTATCATCGCGGCTCAGGCCGCCGACGAGAAGAAGGCCACCGACATCATGGTGCAGTACGTCGGCGATCTTATCGGCGTTACCGAGTATTTCGTTATCTGCACGGCATCGAACAACCGCCAGGTTGAGGCCGTGGTTGACGAGATCGAAGAGCAGTGCCGCGAGCGCGGCGGGGCGAAGCCCTACCACATCGAGGGCACGGGCGACGGCACATGGTCGCTTCTGGACTACGGCAGCTTCATCGTGCACGTGTTCCAGCCCGAAGCGCGCGACTACTATCGCCTTGAGGCGCTGTGGAACGACGCGCCGCTGGTGGACCTGGAAGCAGAAGCGGGCCTTGCCGACCTGCAGTATTCCGAGCGCATCGCCAAGCTGGTAGGCCGCGAGGCGTAACAGCCCGCATGCCGTTTACCGGCGATATGCGCACATTAGCGTTGCAATGCCCTTGCGAAAACCCGCAAGGGCATTTTTTATACCGGCAAGCAGGCGTGGTGTTCTAACGGCATTGCAACCACAATATATAGATGCGCGTTAGATTTTATATTGTTGCATAGCTCGTTTACCTCGAAAAACGTTTGCAATTGTGCAAGATACCCGCAAGATATAGGGGTATCATATAAGACAGGCCATGCGTTGAGCCACACTTCTTGGAAGTTGGTTGTAATGCTTACATATGTTGCTACGTCGTATTGTTGCGGCAAGCGTCCAGCGCATCTAGCCTCGCTTTGCTCGTATTCCCGGCCGCTGCTTGTTGCGCGTATGCTTAAAGAGCGCAACGTTGCGCGTTTCGTGGTTGCTCCGGCGGGCTTTGGGAAAACATCCCTGGTGCACGAATACGTTGATACCGTTTTCGCATTCGATCATGTCTTTTGGTTTGACGCCACAAGTCCTTGCTTTCTGCGCGACGTTGACGCCGGAACATTGGTGGAGAGCATGCGCGCGCAGGAAAGCGAACCGTTTCTTGCGGTGTTCGAAGACGTGCCTGCGCTCGACAAAACGCGCAGCGAATTGTTCTGCGCTGTGCTTGACGGCCTGCTTGAGCTGGAATGCGAGGTAATCGTCACATGCGCGCCAACGGGTGATGCGTATCGCGATCAGCTTGATCGCGTGCTGATAAGCGCATCTGACCTGCTGCTTTCTGATGAAGAACTTGATTATGTGCGCACGCCCTCTGAGCGTGAGCAGCTCCCGGCGTTTCGGATTCCGCCCGCGCAGCGTATCCCGGGCATTGTATGGAAAGGCGACAACGACGGGCCATTTTTAGCGCGCGCGTTGCACGAGGATTTTCCGCTTGATATGTGCGCCGCGCTACTGGTGCTGCTGTGCTTAGGGAAAGGTTTGCTGGCTGAAGCTTGCGACATCGTTCGCATTGACGCCGACGTGATTGAACTGCTTGCCGATTCGTATCCGTTTGTGGGCGTGAACGTGTCGCAAGGCAGGTTCGAGACGTCGCAGTTCACGGTGGCGGAGGTGGCAGAGGCGTTTCGCGGAAAGCTTGACGAGATTGCCTCATATGCGCACGGGAGGGATGCGGGCGAGTTTGCACGGCGTTTGGCGGACGCGTTGCTGGATTCGGGCAACAGCGAGCGTGCGTGCGATGTGACGTTGCTGCTTGCTCCTGCGCATGAGCGCTCGGAGTGGCTTGCCGTGCGTGCGGCACGCCTTGAACAGGCAGGTTGTTTGCTGCGTGCGCGCGGCGTGTATGAAAGCTTGCCCCCAGATGAGCTAGATGCATCAGCACACGTTGCTCAAGCCGTCCGCTGTGCGTTGTTGGGCGAAAACGTTTCGGCGTGCGTTGCCGCTCGCCGCGCCATCGCATGCGGTCCATCGTTTGATCAGCGCGCCTTGGTGCAGCTGGTGCAGCATGCCTGCTCGGTTGGCGAGGCGGCAGAGCAGGCGCAAGCGCGTGTGCGCGACATATGCGAGGTTGGCCAGCAATCTTCGCATGCCGAATACCTACGTCACATTGCCGCGGCGGTCGATGCGCTTGACGGTGAACAGGATGTCGATAGCGCGCTTGCGGCATGGCTTGAGGCAAGCGCGTCTGGCCAGCTTGACGATGTGCTGCTGTATGCGGCCGTTCGCTTGTTCGCGCGCATCGATGAAGCGGATGCGGTGGATGACGCGTGGGAGGATATGGCGTCTGCCGTTGCGCGTGAGGCGTCGCGCACATTTACCCAAACCGGCATGTTGCCGCTGGCTTTGGCGCTTGCGGCCGCCTCGTTTCAGCGTTGCGTGGAAGCCGGTACGCTTGTTGTGCCGCCGCTTGACGCCTCGTGCGTGCTTGCCGCCAGCCAGGCGGAACGCGGGCTGCTTGAGCAGCGCATGCAATGCGAGGGCGCGCGTGTGCGCAAACTGCGATCCCGTCGTGCGTATCAACAAACGCACCCCAATTCGTATCGGCGCGATTGCGCAGAGCAGCAGCAACCCACGATGGAAGCGCCGCGCTTGACGGTGAATCTGTTCGGCGGGTTTGAGGTGCGCGTGGGGGACAAACCAGCGGACCCGGTGCTGCTTCGTCGGCAGAAGGTGCGCATGCTGCTGGCCTTGCTGGTGGCAAACCGCGGGCGCGATATGTCGCGCGATCGCGTCATCGAGCTTTTGTGGCCGGAATCGTCGTTCGACGGTGCGCGAAGCAGCTTTTATGCCACGTGGTCGCGCTTGCGCGCGGCGCTTGTCGCGCCCGACGGCACGTGCCCGTATCTTATCCGCACGCAGCGCACCGTGCGCATCAACGTGGACATGCTGGCAAGCGACGTGCTTGAACTTGAAGACGTGTGCCGCGCCATGCTGTTTAACCGCCCAGGGCGCGGTGGGTGGGGCCATCTGTTCGCGCGCGTCGAAGATACGTTTTCAGGTGATTTGCTGCCGGGCGACGACGGGTGCGAGGTGCTTGACGTGCTGCGGCGCGACTACCGCACGCGTTTGGTGGACGCGCTCATCACCGCTTCGAACAGGTTGGTGGAGGCGGGCGACATACGCGAGGGTTTGTGGTTCGCGCGTGCCGCGTTGGTACGCGACCAGGCACGCGAAGACGCCTACGTTGCCGTTATGCGGGCCCAAATCGCCTCGCTGCAACGTTCCGCCGCGCTTGAAACGTATTTTTCCTGCCGACGGTATTTGGCGAACAATTTAGGCATCGACCCGTCAGCTGAGACTATGCGCCTGTATCGCAGCATTATCGAGGCGCAAGAAGTTGTGGCGTAACGGCTAGGGGCTTGCACCGACGGTTGGGCGCGGCGTGCGCAGAAGCTGTACATATTGCGCAACGTGCAGGCGCACGAATAAGGATATGTTACAGTTAACTAGATTGTACAAACCAACGCGTCGCGCAAGCGACCGTGAAAGGAATGGCGCATATATGGCAGGTTTCCTCTCTAAGCTGCTCACGTTTGGCGAAGGCAAGCAGCTGAAGAATTACCAGGCCCTGGCCGCGAAAATCGGCAGCCTTGAACCCGATATGCAAGCGAAGTCCGACGAAGAGCTGCGTGCCGTCACCGCCGAGCTGCGCGAGCGTATTCAAGCCGGTGCTACCACCAACGATGTGCTACCCGAGGCGTTTGCGGCCGTGCGCGAGGCTTCCGTGCGCACAACGGGCATGCGCCACTTCGACGTGCAGCTTATCGGCGGCATGGCGCTTAACGACGGCCAAATCGCAGAGATGCGCACAGGCGAAGGCAAAACGCTTGTGTCTACGTTGGCCGGCTACCTCAACGCGCTTTCGGGCGAAAACGTGCACATCGTCACGGTGAACGATTACCTGGCTCGCCGCGACAGCCAGTGGATGGGTCGCATCTACAACTTCTTGGGTATGAACGTGGGCCTTATTCAAAACGGCATGCGTCCGGATGTGAAAAAGCGCGCGTATCAAGCTGACGTCACGTATGGCACAAACTCCGAGTTCGGCTTCGACTATCTGCGCGACAACATGGTCACGCGCGCCGAGGCGCGCGTGCAGCGCGGCCATCATTTCGCCATCGTAGACGAGGTCGACTCCATCCTCATTGACGAGGCGCGCACGCCGCTTATCATTTCCGGTGCCGGCACGCAAGCCGCTGATACGTACAATAAGTTCGCGCGCGTTATGCCTGGTCTGAAGCTTGACGAAGATTTCGAGATGGACGAGGCGAAGAAAACCATCAACGCCACCGAGTCGGGCCTCACGAAAATCGAGACCATGCTGGGCATCGACGACATCTACGCCGACCCCACCGGCCAGCTGCCCAACCACCTGCAGCAGGCGCTGAAAGCGCAGTTTTTGTTCCATCGCGACGTTGACTACGTGGTGGTCAACGGCGAGGTGAAGATCGTCGACGAGTTCACGGGCCGCATCATGGAGGGCCGCCGCTATTCCGAGGGCCTGCATCAGGCGCTCGAGGCCAAAGAGCACGTGCGGGTGCGCGAGGAAAACCAAACGCTTGCCACCATTACGCTGCAGAACTATTTCCGCCTGTACGGCAAACTGTCCGGCATGACGGGCACGGCTATGACCGAAGACGCTGAGTTCCGTCAAATCTACAAGCTGCCCGTTGTGGCAATTCCGCCGAACAAGGAAGTCAAGCGCGTTGACGAGGATGACCTGATTTATCGCACCATCGACGCAAAGTTCAACGCCGTCGCCGACGACGTGGCGCAGCGTCATGCGGCAGGCCAGCCGTGCCTTATCGGCACGGTGTCCATCGAAAGTTCCGAAAAGCTTTCGCGCTTGCTTGACAAGCGCGGCATCAAGCACGAAACGCTGAACGCGAAGAACCACGAGCGAGAGGCTCATATCATCGCGCAGGCGGGCCGTGTGGGCGCGGTGACCATCGCCACGAACATGGCCGGTCGTGGTACGGACATCTTGCTTGGCGGCAACCCCGAAGTGCTTGCCGATGATGTGTTGTTGGCACGCGGGCTGAACCCTGATTTGGAGCCAGGCGCGCAGCCAGCCGAAGAAGGCGGCCTGCCGGCTCCTACCGAAGGCCAGCGCAAAGAGGCGCTTGCCGAGGCGAAGGCAACGTGCAAGGTAGAACAGAAGCGCGTGCTTGAGGCGGGCGGCTTGTGCGTTATCGGCACCGAGCGCCACGAAAGCCGTCGTATCGACAACCAGCTGCGTGGCCGTGCCGGCCGTCAAGGCGACCCGGGCACCACGCAGTTCTACCTGTCGCTGGAAGACGACCTGATGCGCCTGTTCGGTGGTAACCGTATGGACAAGATCGGCGCCATGATGGAGAAAACCAACATGCCCGACGACATGCCCATTCAGGCATCCATGGTGTCGAAGGCCATTGAGTCTGCGCAGCGCCAGGTTGAAAGCATGCACTTTGCCGCACGTAAAAACGTGTTGGAGTACGACGACGTCATGAACCTGCAGCGCAAGGCTATCTACGAAGAGCGCAACGCAATCCTGGACGGCAAGGACATGGAAGGCCGTATCCCTGAGATTGTGGCCGACGCCGTCTCCGCGGTGGTTGAAGAGAACTGCCCCGACAAGCTGCCGAGCGACGACTGGGATTGCAAGGCCGTTGACACGTGGGTTGCCGGCATGACGGGCCGCACCGATTTCCATGCTGCCGAGGTTGACCATGAAGACGATCCCGAGGTGCTGTGCGACGCACTTGACGAGTATTTGGACGGCGTGGTGCAGCAGAAAACCGAGGAGCTCGGCGAGCCTATCATGCGCATGCTGGAATCCCAGGTGATGCTGCGCATCATCGACCGCAGGTGGATGGCGCACTTGCAGGATATGGATTACCTGAAAACCGGCATCGGCCTGCGTGCATTCGGCCAGCGCGACCCGTTGGTCGAGTACAAAAACGAGGCGTACAAGGCTTTCAGCAACCTGACGCACAGCATGTACGAGGAATACCTGCGCACCCTTTTGCGCCTGCAGGTTGCCGTGAACCAAAACGCACCGCAGATGCCTGCCGAGCCCAACCCGCTTGCGGGCCGCGTGAACTACTCCAACCCCGAGCAGGCGCTCAGCCAAACCGGTGTTGGGCATGCGGTGCGCCAGCAGCAGGCTGAGCAGCGTGCTGCCTCACCGGCGGGGGCGGGCCCTGCGCCGAAACCTGCGCCGCAGAAGACGAAAACCTACGTCAAGGACAAAGACGATCCGTTTGCCAACGTGGGCCGCAACGACCCGTGCCCGTGCGGAAGCGGTCTGAAGTTCAAGAAGTGCCATGGTAAAAACCTGTAAGCGCCTAATGTGACCAAAACCAGCCTGGCTAGTTTTGGGTCATTGCGCCTGACGGCCCCTTCTTGCGCGAAGAAACTATGCACTTCAACGCCCTGCCCTCGTCTGGTGGGGCGTTTTGCTGCTACTATGAAAAAACTATGGCTGATAAAGAACTCAAAGATATCGAGCACATTGCGCAACGCGTAGCCGATGCGCATGCGTTTTTGCACATCGACGACAAAACCGCCCAGCTGGTGGCGCTTGACGCCCAAATTGCCGCTCCGGGGTTTTGGGACGATGCGCAGGCCGCGCAAAGCGTTTCGAAGCAAGCAAGCATGCTGCGCGATACCATCAACGATTACAACGAGGCGGTGCAGCTGCTTGAAGATGCGCGTGCCGCGCACGAGCTGGCGGGGGAAGACCCTGCGTTTGCCGATGAGGTGCAAGACACCCTTGACGCGCTTGACGCAAAGCTCGATCAGCTGGAAATCACCAGCTGGTTTTCCGGCAGGTTCGACGCCGGCGATTGCATCCTTACGGTAAGCCCTGGTCAGGGCGGTCTTGAGGCCCAGGACTGGACCGAAATGCTGTACAACATGTATTCGCGCTACGCTGACCTGAAAGGCTGGAAGGTCAAAGTGCTTGACCTGGTCCCGGGTGCCGAGGCAGTGGGCCTGAACAAGGTGACGCTGCAAATCGAAGGGCGTTTCGCCTACGGCATGCTGCGCAGCGAAAACGGCGTTCATCGTTTGGTGCGCATCAGCCCCACCGACGTCAAGCAGCGCCGCCATACCACGTTTGCCGCGGTTGAAGTGCTTCCCGTGCTTCCCGACGACATTGAAGTGAATCTGGACATGAACGATGTGCGTGTGGATGTGTACCGTTCAAGCGGCCCGGGCGGGCAGTGCGTCAACACCACCGATTCGGCTGTGCGCTTAACGCACATTCCCACCGGTATTGTGGTGACGTGCCAAAACGAAAAATCACAGCTGCAAAACAAGGAAGCCGCCATCCGCGTGCTGAAGTCGAAGCTCTACGAAATCGAAGAGCAGAAGCGCCGTGAGCAAATCGACGAGCTGCGCGGCGACCGCATGGAAAACAGCTTCGGCAGCCAAATCCGCAACTACGTGCTGTTCCCGTACCAAATGGTCAAAGACGTGCGCAGCGGCGTGGAAACGGGCAACGTCGACGCGGTGCTTGCCGGCGATATAGATGCGTTCGTCATCGGCTACCACAAGTGGCGCGTCTCGCAAGAATAAGGCGATAGCGGGATGCGGCATGTCCGTGTTCCCTGTTGAATAGCAATAACGTCAAACTGACGGAAAGGACAAAGCAATGACCGAGCTTGAGCAGCGGGCATGCGATATGCGCATCGACATCGTGCGCATGATTGCCGAGGCGGGAAGCGGACACCCCGGCGGGTCGCTTTCGTGCACCGATATCCTCACCGCGCTGTACTTCGGCGGCGTGATGCGCTACAACCCCGCCGACCCGAAATGGGAGGAGCGCGACCGGTTCATCTTGGCGAAAGGTCATGCAGCGCCGGCGCTGTACACTGCGTTGGCTCATGCCGGCTATTTCCCGCGCGAAGAGCTTATGACGCTGCGCAAGCTGGGCACGCGCCTGCAGGGCCATCCCGATTGCAACCTGTGCCCGGGTGTGGAAGTTTCCACGGGCTCTTTAGGCCAGGGCCTTTCCATTGCCGCTGGCGCTGCCGCAGGTTTGAAGCTGGCTGGCAAGCCCCAGTACGTGTTCTGCCTTATGGGCGACGGCGAGTGCGAAGAGGGTCAGGTATGGGAGGCTGCCATGTGGGCGGCCCACAAGAACCTGGACAACCTGGTGGCCATCGTCGACCGCAACTGCCTGCAAATCGACGGCAATACCGCCGACGTGTGCGACCCCGGCGACATGGCGGCGAAGTTCGCTGCGTTCGGCTGGGAAGCCAGCGAGGTTGACGGTCATGACATCGAGGCGCTTGTTGCTGCCCTTAACGCTGCGAAAAGCGCTGCCGACGGCCGTCCGCACGTGCTCGTTGCCAACACCATCAAGGGCAAGGGCGTGTCGTTTATGGAAAACCAGGCAGGTTGGCACGGCAAGGCGCCGAACGCCGAGCAAACCGAGCAAGCTGTGGCCGAGCTTGAGGCCGCACGTAAGGAGGCATAACCGTGGTTACGCTTGCAAATGAAGAGCAGTCCCAGGTCAAGCGCGCCACGCGCGCTGCATATGGCGTAACGCTTGCGCAGCTGGCGGGCGAGGGCGTGCCGGTTGTGGCCGTCGATGCCGACCTCACGGGCTCTACCACCACGAAGAAGTTCGCCGAAGCAGGTTATGCAGACCGTCTGTTCAACTGCGGCATTGCCGAGCAGAACATGGTTGACGTGGCGGCGGGCCTGGCAACCACCGGCAACATCGCCTTTACCGGCAGCTTCGCCGTGTTCGGCACCGGCCGCGCTTACGATCAGATTCGCAACACCGTGTGCTATTCCAACCTCAACGTTAAGATCGCCCCCACGCATGCCGGCGTGTCGGTAGGCCCTGACGGCGGTTCTCACCAAATGCTCGAGGATATTTCGCTCATGGCGGGTCTGCCGCATATGCGCGTGCTTGTTCCGGCCGACTATGCCGCTGCCTGCGCCGCTATTCGCCTGGCGGCTGCCACGCCGGGCCCGGTGTACGTGCGTATGGGCCGTGCAAGCGTGCCCGCCGTGTACGCCGATGGCGTTGAGCTGGAGCTTGGCCGTGCGTATGTGCTGCGCGAGGGCACGGATGTGACCATCGTAGCCTGCGGCGTTGAAGTCGAGCAGGCTCTTGCGGCTGCCGATGAGCTGGCGGCCGACGGCATTTCCGCCGAGGTCATCGACGCGTTTTCCGTAAAGCCGCTTGACCGCGAAACCATCGTGGCATCCGCGAAGAAGACGGGCCGCGTGGTGGTGGCCGAGGAACACAGCGTGCATGGCGGCCTGGGCGCCGCGGTGGCGCAGGCGCTGGTAGAAGAGCATCCTGTTCCCATGCAGTTCGTGGGAATGAACGATCGCTTCGGCAAATCGGGCGAGTTTGAAGAGCTTATGGCGTATTTCGGCTTGGATTCCAAGGCGATTGTCAAAGCTGTGAAAAGGCTAACCGCGAAGTAGGGCATCTGCTAGAATCATCTTCGTCTCAGTACATCACTACATGAATGGAGCAAACTGTGACGAATGATATGAGCCAAGGGGCTCCCGTGCGTCCGGCAAGGCGCGCAGGTGCTCACGCGGCGCCGGCCCGACAAGTGACGTCGCAGCTGTCCGCGTCGCTTCCGGTGCTTGAAATCGATGACACTCCGCAGCAGTCGGGTACACCTGTTATCACCTTCGACCACGTGTCGAAGGTGTACCCGGCTCAGCCTAACAAGCCGGCCTTAAACGATATTTCGCTGCAAATCTACGCAGGTGAATTCGTGTTTTTGGTAGGCCATTCCGGTTCTGGCAAAACTACGTTCATCCGCATGCTTATCCGCGAGGTGAAGCCCACGTCCGGGCATATCTACATTGCCGATGAAGACCTGGCAAGCATGCGCAACTGGCGCGTGCCGTATTTGCGCCGCAACATCGGTTGCGTGTTCCAGGACTTCAAGCTGCTGCCGAACAAAACGGTGTTTGAAAACGTTGCGTTCGCCCTTGAGGTAATCGGCAAATCCCGTCATGTTATCAAAACGCAGGTTCCCGAGGTGCTGCGCCTGGTTGGCTTGCAGGACAAGCTGAACAAACGCCCCGACCAGCTTTCCGGCGGCGAGCAGCAGCGCGTGTCCATTGCGCGCGCTATCGTGAACCGTCCTCCTGTGCTTATCTGCGATGAGCCTACGGGCAACCTTGACCCGCAAACCTCCCGCGGCATCATGGACTTGCTCGAGCGCATCAACCGCACCGGCACCACGGTGGTCGTGGCAACGCACGACCGCGAAATGGTGGACAACATGCGTCGTCGCGTTATCGCGCTTGATCGCGGCAATCTGACGCGCGACCAGGATCGAGGGGTGTACGGTTTCGATGTCTAGTTTCTTTTACTTTCTGAAAGAGTCGCTTACAGGCTTTACGCGCAACCTTTCCACGGCGCTCGGTTCCATTGTCACCATCTTCTTGTCGCTGCTTATCATCGGTATCTTCCTGGTGGGCGGCTCGGTGGTGAACAACGTGGTGAAGTCCGTTGAACAAGAGGTCAACATCACGGTGTGGATTGCCGACGACGCGGCGCAGTCTGACATTCAGTCGTTGGAAAACGCTATCAAGTCCATGAGCGCGGTATCTTCCGTCAGCTTCACCGACAAGGAGCAGGCGCTCGAAAACTTCAAGCAGTCTTCCAGCTCCGACATCGCTGAATCGCTTGATGGTCAAAACCCGCTGCCCGCTTCCATTGACGTGGAGCTTTCCGACCCGCAGTTGGTTGAGGACGTTGCCGGCCAAATCGAGGCGAACACCACGTTCCAAAAGATTTGCGACAACCCCTCCGATCCCTCCGATTCGCTGCGCTATGGCGAAAAGACGGTTGACCGCCTGTTCCAGCTGACCAGCTACGTGCGCGTTATTGGTGCGGCGCTTATCATCCTGCTTATCTTCATTGCGTTGGTGTTCATCAACAACACCATTCGCTTGGCCATTTTGGCTCGCCGCAAGGAAATTGCCATCATGCGCTTGGTAGGTGCGTCGAACGGTTTCATCCGCGGGCCGTTTTTGATGGAAGGCGCGTTGCACGCCATCATCGGCGCAGCGCTTGCCATCGGCTCGCTGGAACTGCTGCGCAACCTAGCGCTTCCGAAGCTGCAAAGTGCCCTGACGTGGCTGCCTATTGACTTATCCGCAGGCACGTTTGTGATGTTCTATGTTATGCTGGCGGTGTTTGGCCTGGTCATTGGTTTGATCGGCTCCGCATTCGCCATGCGTCGCTACCTGAAGGTGTAAAACAGGAGTTTTAGGTGCCAAGGCATTTCGATAAGAAGTCAAGCATAGCGGCGTCCGCGCGCAAGGCGCGGGCCCGCAACATAAAGCTAGCGAAACTGTTTTCGTGCATCATCGTCGTGGCCGCCGCATTTGCCGGCGGCTTCGCCATTCGCGGCAACACCGCACTGCTTGATTCGCTGGGCTTAAACCAGCTGACGGGCAGCCCTGATGCAAAATCGAAAGCATCGGTGACGCCTTCCACGTACAATTCGCTTTCGGCGCGCGTGGACGAGGTTGAGGGCATTGTGAACGAGGACAGCCTTGATTCCTATGACCTTGACACCGCAACCACGAAGATGCTTGATGCTTTCGCGTTGTCCACGCAGGACCCGTATCTGCGCTATTACGATGCAAGCCGCCGTACTGCTATGAACTCTTCGCAGGACGCTTCGGCGTCTGACGGCGGAGTGGGCGTGCTGTTCAACGAATACAACGGCAACGCGTATGCCGTTGACGTGTTCGAAGGCTCGCCGGCGCAGATGGCCGACGTGCGTTCGGGTGATGTGGTGGTTGCCATTGACGGCGATCGCAGCCATGCGTGGTCGGCTTCCGAGGTTACCGCTGCGCTCAAGCGCGGCGAGGGCTCGCAGGTTGTGATCACGTGGCGACGTGGCAATTCGCTTGACGACACCACGGGCACGGAATTCACCACCACGTTGACGGTTACCGCATCCTCGGTGAAAAACGTTACTACAGAGCTTACCAATTCGGTGGGCTACATTCAGCTCAAACAGATTTCCTCGAACGCCGCCGAGCTGGTGCGCCAGGCCGTGTCCGATCTTGATGCGCAGGGCGCGCAGGCCTATGTGCTGGATTTGCGTGACAACCCCGGCGGTTATCTTACCCAGGCCGTTGACATTTCCAGCTACTTCATAAAAAGCGGCACCATCGTGCGCATTACCACGAAAAACGCCGATGAAACCACGAAAAATGCCACCGGCTCGGTGCTTACCGACAAGCCGTTGGTGGTGCTGGTGAACGGCAACACCGCTTCAGCGGCTGAAGTTATTGCCGCCTCGCTGCAGGATAATCAGCGCGCTACGCTGGTGGGCACTACCACGCTTGGCAAGGGTTCGGTGCAGGTTACGCACGACCTAACGTTTGGTGGTGCGCTGCGTTACACGGCAGCATACTATAAAAGCCCGCTGGGCCACGACATCGATGGGCTTGGCATCAATCCCGATGTGTCCATCGGTTTAGCCGACGATGAGGACAATCAGAAATCGTTTGCGCTGGAAACGGCGCAGTCTATGGTGCGTTCGTAAATGGGTCGCACGCGCAAGCATACGCGTCGTCGTCCGCGTCCGAACCCGCATGGCGTGCTTATCGTTCACGGCGGTGCGTTTGGGTTTGTGCGAACAGCCGAAGGCGAATACTTCATCCCCGAATCGAAGATGGCAGGCGCGTTCGATGGTGACCTGGTGGAAATTGCCCCGCTGCCTGCGCGCGGGACTCATACCGGGGCGTCTGAGGAACGCCCAGCGGCGCGCGTGTTGCGCGTACTAGATCGGGCGCACGACACGGTGGTGGGGCGCTATGAGGTTGCCGAGCCGTTCGGCGTGGTGGTGCCCGAGGACCGCAACATCCCGTACGACATATTCACCATGCGCGCTGATTTTCCCGATGTGTCTGATGGGGCGCTTGTTCGGGTGCGCATGACGGCATACCCGTCGCGCCATGAGGCGGCGTGCGGCGTCATTGAGGAAGTGCTTGGCATAGCTGACGAGTCTAGCGTTTCGGTTGAGGCCATCATTGCGCGCAACAAGCTTGAAACCACGTTTTCCGAAGGTGCGCTTGCTGAAGCTGCTGCGGCAAAGCTTGACGAAGTGGGTGCGCTTGCTGCAGGGTATCGCGATGTGCGTGACCGCTTCGTGTTCACCATCGACCCGGCCGATGCGCGCGATTTCGACGATGCACTGTCCTTGGAGCCAGCGCGGGACTTTACCAAGCTTGGCGCGGTGTGGCGTTTGGGCGTGCACATTGCCGATGTTTCGCACTATGTGCCGTGGAACAGCTCGCTGGATTTGGACGCGCGGCGGCGTGCCACCAGCGTGTATCTGGTCGATCGCGTTATACCCATGCTTCCTGAGGCGCTTTCGAATGGCTTGTGCTCGCTGAACCCGGGCGAAGAGCGCCGTTGCATGACGTGCGACGTATACCTGGACCAGGACTGGAAGCCGGTTGGATATGATGTCTATCCAGCGCTTATGATTTCGCGTGCTCGTTTGACGTACGACGAGGTGCAGTTGGCGTTAGATGGCGAAGGAGCTTTGCCCGACGACGTTATGCAGCGCGTGAAGTACCTGTCGCAGTTCGCGAAAGCGCGCGTTGCCGCGCGGCGTGCGGCCGGCGGATTGGATTTTGAGTTCCCCGAGGCGCGCGTGCGTTTGGATGGCCAGGGAAAACCAACAGGTGTGGACCTTCGCGTCAAAACCGATGCCACGTCGCTGGTTGAAGAGGCCATGATCTTGGCGAACGAGGTGGTGGCCCAACACCTTAATGATCGTCAGTTCCCTGCGCTGTATCGCGTGCATGAAAAGCCTTCAAGCGACAGCTTAGCTGCGCTGGTGCCGGTGCTACAGGAGTTCAGTTGGTTTTCGCGCATAAGCCTCGAGCAGCTTGTGGCGGGCAACCCTCATGCCGTGCAGCAGGTGCTTGCGGAATCTCAAGGGCGCCTTGAGGCAGACCTGGTGCAAACCATCGTGCTGCGCGCTATGAAGCGCGCGGAGTACAAGCCCACGTGCGATGGGCATTACGGCTTGGCAAGTCAGGCGTACACGCATTTCACCAGCCCTATTCGCCGCTATCCCGATTTGGTGGTGCATCGCATGCTGCGAGCGCAGCTGTTCGGCAAGCCCCAAAAGTTCGATCAAGAGGTGGCGGCGCTGCCGTGGATTGCCGAGCATGCTTCAGACATGGAGCGCGTGGCCGAAAAAGCTGCTCGGCAGTCTCAGGAGCTGAAGCTTATCGAGTATATGGCGGCGTTTGTGGGCGAAACGTTTGAGGCTACCGTGTCGGGCGTGGCGGCGTACGGCATGTACGTGAAGCTTGACAATACAGCCGAGGGCCTGGTTGCGGCAAAGCGGCTAGGCGGCGAATACTTCGCGCTTGACTCTGTGCGTCATATGCTGGTGGGGCAGGATAGCGGCCAGGTTTTTCGCCTAGGGCAGCGCGTGAACGTGGTGCTGGAAGCAGCCGATGCCCGCGCCGGCCGCCTTGACTTTAGGCTTGCTGCTGACATGTTCAATCGCCGCGCCTGATTGTTGCGCAGGTGAATAAAAGCTGATTGCATTGCCCCACGTCAGAGCGTTGTGCTTGCGGCCGGTAACACGCAGATACCGTGAAACGATGCGGTTGTAGCTTGCATCGCTTGCGCGTTGTTCTACCATTTTCCGGTACGAAACTCGACGCCGCTTTGGCGTTATTTTCACGAAGCGGAAGAATAGGAAACCCTGCAACATGAATACACGTATCACGGAATTGTTGGGCATTGACGTGCCCATTATCCAGGGTGCCATGGCGCGCATCGCCGATGCCAGCTTGGCGGGCGCGGTGAGCGCAGCGGGCGGCTTGGGCATCATTGCCTGCGGCGGTGCGCCCCTTGATTGGGTTGAGCAGCAAGTGCGCACGGCGCGCAAGATCACTGACAAGCCGCTTGGTGCCAACGTTATGCTCATGGACCCGAACGCAGCCGAACTGGCAAAGCTGCTTGTTGACCTGAAAATCGATGTGGTTACCACCGGCGCAGGCAGCCCGGCAAACTACATGGACATGTGGAAAGAAGCTGGCATCAAGGTAATACCCGTGGTTGCCACTACCGCGCTGGCGCGCCGCATGGAGCGCCTTGGCGCCGATGCCGTGGTTGCGGAAGGCACCGAAAGCGGCGGGCATGTAGGCGAGCTTACCACCATGGCGTTGGTGCCAGCCGTGTGCGATGCGGTGTCCATTCCCGTGATTGCTGCCGGCGGCATTGCCGATGGCCGCGGCATGGCGGCGGCGTTTGCGCTGGGCGCGGAAGGCGTGCAAATCGGTACGCGATTCTTGACGGTGGACGAGTGCACGGTGGCCGATGCGTACAAAGAGCGCGTGCTGGCCGCGAAGGACGCCGACACCATCGTCACGGGCCGCGGAAGCGGACACCCGGTGCGCTGCCTGAAGAACAAGTTCGCCCGCAACGTGCGCAAACTTGAAGCCGACATGGCCAAAAACGGCAGCGAGCTTGAGGCCATGTACGCCGGCAGCTTGCGCCGCGCGGTGCAAGGCGATGTCGACAACGGCTCGATGATGGCCGGTCAGGTTGCAGCGCTTGTGCACGAGCGTAAAACGGCCAAGCAGGTTATCGATGAGCTGATGGAGCAGGCCGAAGAGCGCGGTGCGCGCACGCTGCAACAAGCCGCCGACGCAAACGCGCGTCGTGCGTAGAGGGGCGTGAACGTATGAACCCCGTATTCATGTTCTCGGGCCAGGGCGCGCAAAAACCCGGCATGGGCGCCGACCTCATGGACGTGCCCGAAGTTGCGCAAACCATTGCGTGCGCATCTGACGTGCTGGGCTATGACGTGGCTGACCTTATGGTAAACGCGCCTGCTGAAAAGCTGAACGATACGCGCTTTGCGCAGCCTGCCATGTGCGTGCTGTCGGTTGGCATCGCTCGCGCGCTTATGGCACGCGGCGTGCAACCGTCGGCGGTGCTGGGCTTTTCGCTAGGCCAGGTAAGCGCGCTTGCGGTGTCAGGCATGCTTTCCGACGAGGAAACGTTTGCGTTCGTAGCGCAGCGCGCGCGTGTGATGGCGCAAGCCGCGCACGAGCATCCAGGCGTGATGAGCGCGTTTTTGAAGGCCGACGAGCAAAGCGTGGCTCAGGTGTGCGACGAGTGCGCCGAAGGGCAAGTGCTGGTTGCTGCAAACTATAACGGGCCTGGTCAGATTGTTGTTTCCGGCGAAGTGCAAGCCGTTGAGCGCGCCGAGGCCGCATGGTCTGCAGCAGGCAAGCGCTTTGCGCGCTTGGCAACGTCGGGCGCGTTCCACAGCCCGCTTATGCAGGATGCGGCCGATCAGCTTGATGCCTATCTTGCAAACGTGCACTTTGCCGAGCCGGCCGTTCCGCTTGTATGCAATACCGACGCCAAGCCGCTTTCCGCGGCCGATGCGCGTGAGCACTTAACGCGCCACCTGACGCACCCCGTTTACTTCCAGCAAAGCGTTGAGGCGCTTGCTGCACAGGGTGCGCAAACGTTTGTCGAGGTAGGGTTTGGCGGCGTGCTGTCGAACCTGGTGAAGCGCATCGATCGCAAGGCCGAGCGCCCTTGCGTGCAAGATCGCGCGTCTTTGGAATCTTTTCTTGCGTCTGACGCAGCTACGAAGGAGTAATGCATGAGCGAATCTAACGAAGCCACGCGCCGCAGCGCGCTGGTCACGGGCAGCTCTCGCGGCATCGGCTTGGCCGTTGCC
>ERZ808240.403-NODE-403-length-57931-cov-17.284142_pt1 | contig 57931 bp, 45 predicted proteins | sample MGYA00521084_ERZ808240 | MGnify/ENA primary metagenome ERZ808240 (study PRJEB31516, sample SAMN03275571) | gut metagenome | biome: mammalia-associated habitat; material: feces | host: Papio cynocephalus | place: Kenya | collected 2012-08-06 ...
AAATCAAGTATTTTGTCCTGCTATGACACCAGCCCGAGCAGCTCCATCTGCTCGGCGTTTTCATTGCTCGTGGTGACAAGGTAAATGCGCGTCGTCTCTATGCTGCTGTGCCCGAGGATATTGGCAAGCCTGACGATGTCATGGCTGATCTTATAAAACCGGCACGCAAACAGATGCCGCAGATTGTGCGGGAACACCTTGCTGCTCTCCACCCGCGCCGCGCCGCACAGCGCCTTCATCGCCGCCCATATCTGCCGCCGGTTCATCCCACGTCCGCTTCTGGTGAGGAATATCTCGCCGGAGGCGATTTTTCTTTTTCCCGCGTATTTCAGCAGCTTTTTGCGGAGCTTTCCGGGAATGATGATCGTGCGTATCTTACCCTTGAGGGATATTTCCGCCACGCCCTGCCGCGCCGCCTCTACGGTTATATACCGCACCTCGCTCACGCGCACCCCGGTTGCGCATATAGTCTCCAGCAGCAGCGCGATGCGCGCATCGCCGCGCGCATCCGCCGCGCTCACAAGGCGCATATACTCCTCAACCGTCAGTGACTTCGACTCCACCCGGAACATCCGCCGCTGGATCTTGAGAAACTTTACCCGGCAGTCCGCGCGCCCGATGAACGTGAAAAAGCCGTTGAGCGCGGAGAGCATGGAATTGACGGTGACGGGCGCATAGCTCTTCGCGTTCAGCTGCTCCTTCCATTCGACGGCGGCTTCCTTCGTCAGCTCCCGCGCGCCCAGCCACTGCGCGAACGTGCGCACGTCGCGCAGGTATTTTTCTATCGTCCCGCGGCTGCGCTCCTCCTCGCGCAGATGCGCGGCGTATGCGGCAAGCTGTCCGGTTATAACGCTATTCTCGCTCATTTCCCTTGTCTCCTTCGAAATCTGTGATGCATAATCTGGTGTGCCATATTGTGCACCATTTTATTATATGCCGCAGTACATAAGCCGCAAGATGGGGAATTTGGCAGGCGGTGTATTACCTAGTGACAGCCGCAGAAAGCCGTGATATAATAATTTTTAGCGTATGCAGTGATTTATTTATATATGGAGGACACGCAACATGAACTATCTCGGAATTGAGGCAAGCGTCCGTAATCTTCCGGAGCTCGACCGTGATTTTTTCCCGCTTTACAAGTTCAACCACGCTTTTCTTGCTACGGCAAAAAAGCCCATAGGCATCGCCGTGGAGCGCAGCGGCGGCGAGATGGCATCCGTTCACACCTTTATACACGGCACTGCCGATATGCTCGAGGCTGACAGGTATTATGTCCGCCGCCTCGTCAAATCCATTCTGTGGATGAAGGGCGGCTGGCGCGTATACATCAGCGGCGATCGCGATATGTGCGATTATATACGCGGCTGCTTCAGCGCAGGCGGCTGCCAGGAATTTGACTGGGACTATTTCTCCAAAATATATGAGCGTCCGTTCGAGGTCGTCTACACCGACACACTGCCTGAGGCGAAAGACTCCCCCCAGCCCGCTGGCGGTCACTTTGACGGCTGCCGCATAGGCTTTGACGCCGGCGGGAGCGACCGGAAGGTATCCGCCGTGGTAGATGGGAAGACCGTGTATTCCGAGGAGGTCGTGTGGTTCCCGAAAACGACTGCCGACCCGGACTATCACTATGACGGCATTGTTGCCGCGCTGAAGGCAGCGGCGGCGCATATGCCGCGCGTTGACGCGGTGGGCGTGTCAAGCGCCGGCGTGTACATCAACAACCGCACCATGAGCGCATCGCTCTTCCTCAAGGTGCCGCAGGAGCTTTTTGACGCGAAGGTAAAGGATATATATATCCGCGCCATCACCGACACGTTCGGCGACGTGCCCTTCTGCGTTTTCAACGACGGCGACGTCACTGCGCTCGCCGGCGCTATCAGCCTTGGGGACACGAACATTCTCGGCATCGCCATGGGCACGAGCGAGGCGGGCGGCTACGTTGATGAGAAGGGGTACATCACCGGCTGGCTCAACGAGCTTGCGTTCATCCCCGTGGACGCAAACCCCCGCGCAATGCAGGACGAATGGTCGCTCGACATCGGGTGCGGCGTGAAATACTTCTCGCAGGACGGGGTTATAAAGCTCGCCCCGGCGGCGGGTATAGCGCTTGACAGCGCGCTCTCCCCGGCGGAAAAGCTCAAGGTCGTGCAGGCGCTTATGAGCGACGGCGACGACCGCGCCGCCGCGATATACCGCAGCATCGGCGTGTATCTGGCGCATTCGCTCGCGCTGTACCACGACATGTACCACTTCCGCCATGTGCTGCTTCTGGGGCGCGTGATGTCCGGGCGCGGTGGTGAGCTTGTGATAAGCGAGTGCGAGCGTGTGCTGCGCGACGAGTACAGCGAGCTTGCAGACGCCATACACCTTGCCCTTCCGGATGAGAAGTTCCGCCGCGTCGGTCAGTCCGCCGCCGCCGCTTCCCTGCCGGAGATAAAGTAAAATGAAAAGTGTGCAGCTTTCCGGGGCGGAAAGCTGCACACTTTATTTTTTTGCCATGTTTCACTTGTTCAGAACGAGCCGCCGTGCGAACCGTAGGATCGCCCGGAGCTGCTTGTGGTAAAGCTTGTTCCGCCGCCGCTGTCATTGTCGTCGTCCTTGCTTTTGGGTATGGGCGTTTTTGTGATATAGCGCCGGACAAAGCGGTCGTCGCTGCGCGTGAGGCGGAAGCTGCCCGGTCTGACATAGCTCTGCGCATCGCGGCTTGCGCCGACGGATCTGAGCTTCGCCCGCATAATGCCGATGGGGATGAATGCAAGGAGCAGACCGATGACAATGTCGATGAGCAGCATTATGATTCCGGGCGGCTCGTCTGGCATATTGTCAGCGCCATACGGCTGACCGCTGCGCGCCGCGGCAAGCAGCGTGTCGGCAGCGGCGATGAAGCCCTCCGCCGCGCCCTCCCAATCGCTGTCGCGCAGATACGGCACGTAGTACTCGTCTGCATACTCCTGCCCCGCGTCGGTGAAGGCATAGGCGCCGAAGCCGCGCGTGATGCAGCAATATGTGCGCCCGGTCACATCGACCGCAAGCATCACGCCGTCGTCATTGTCGCCGTAGCCGTAGCCGTTTGTTTCATAGAAATCAAAAGCGTAGTCCTCGGTGCTTTTCCCGTCCGTGCCGTCCGTGAGAACGACCGCAACGTCGCATTGGTACTTCTCGCTCACGGCATCGGCTTTCTCAATGAGGCGGTTGAGCGTCTCTGCGTCGAGAATGGCGGCATTGTCCACCACGCGCGGAAGCTGCCGTTCGGCGGGGATGACGCTGCCGTCCGCCAGGGTAACTGTGCCTGCCGCGCCGGCGTTCGTCACGTGCGCGGCGATCTCACGTGCGGCAAGGTAATACGCGCCAAGCGCATCGGCATAGGTGCTGCCGCCGGCGGCATAGGCATTGATCAATGTCTGCGCGTCTTCATCGCTTATCAGTCCCACCGCCGTGCCGGAACGGTATATGCAGTATTCATCCGCATCATCGCAGTCGGCAAGGATTATGCCGTTTCGCGCCGGTGCGTTTTCGTCATACACGGTGCGGGCCAGCTCCTCAGGCGTCATGCCGCTGAGCGTTTCTTCGTGCGCATAGCACACGGCGAGCGCATAGTCGTCCATGATCTCCTGCGCCAGCATATCGCTCTCGGTGACCCAGTCATAGTCATGCCCCTCGAAGCCGTACACAAAGCTGCCGCCGTCCGCCCACGCGGGTGCGGCGCACAGCGCAAGCGTCAGGACAAGCGCGGCAAAAAGTGCGAAAAATCTTCTTTTCATTCCCGCGCCCTCCTTATATAAAATACAGCAGCAGCTCTATCAGATAGAGCGCCGCGGCAAAAATTCCGGCGTAGATGAGATGCCACTTGCGGCGCAGCGACTTGTCGCACGGCAGATTGCCCACGAATTTGCCGGTCTGCCCGTTCATGGCAAAAACGTATTTTCCGCCGTTCCACGTGGTGTTGAGCACCCATACGGGCAGCAGCACATACCGCGCGCGCCCTTTGCTGACGCGGATGCGGCTGCTCTTCGGGGCAACGCCGCTGTAACTGCCGGTTGTGGCAATGAATGCGTCCTTCACGCTCTGCTGCATGCGCACGTTCGCCCTCCCGACGCAGTCCTTTGCGGCGACGTCGTACCTGTCCGCGAGATAGCCTGCGAGGTATGCGGTCTTGAAATCGACAGCCTGCGTGAGGTCAAACGGCTCGACGGACTCCATAAGCTCATTGTCCATCTTCTCCGACCCGTCCACGGGAACATTTTCAAATTCAATGCTGCCGCTGCGGCGCAGGTCAAAAACCTTTGTCTCGGTATAGTTATAGTCCACGTCCGACCAGGTGCGTATCTTCTCGCCGGAATATGTGATGTCCGCATCCGCGCTCGCGTCGAACAGCCAGAACGGAACGTACAGCCCTTTTATCTCGTCAAGGTGGTTTTCCTCGGAAAAGAGCTTCGGCAGAAGCTTCTTGCCCTTGAGATGCGCACGGAAGGCATCCTTCGCCTGCTCCCTGTCGAGCTTGAACGGTATGATCGCATCCGGCTTGAGACTGCCGGAGACGGAGGCGGGGATGACGGTGGGGTTGCCGCAGTATGGGCAGCTCGTCGCGGCAGTGGTATCGCCGCAGATAAGCTCCGCGCCGCAGCTTGGGCAGTTATACGCCTTCACGCCGGATTCGCTGCCTCCCCACTCCGCGCCGGAGGTCTCCGGCTGCCAGCCGTCTACCGCATCCTTCACCGCGTCGCTTGTGCGGCGCTCCTCCTCCTTTGCCGCGGCAGATGCCGCAGCGGCATTTTTGTCAGCGTACAATGCCTCTATCTCGCTCACCTCATAGCTGCTGCCGCAGTAATCACAGTGCAGCTTGCCGGTGGCGCTGTCAAAGTGCAGTGGTCCTGTACACGCCGGGCACTTATAGTTTGTCACCTGGTCCGCCATGGGATAACATCACTCCTCGTTCTTTGATTCGCCGTCCGTCTGCGGCGTGACGGCGTTAATGTCAAAGCTGTCCGGCATTGCCTCGCCCGCATCTATTGCAGGGAGGTACCAGTCATTATAATAATAAGGCAGAAGCTCATCCGCCTCGCTTTCCACGTCGCTCCACACCGTGCCCCACGGGCGCAGGACAATGGTGTAGTCAAAGCTGCCCTCGCCTGAATCATAGTGCGCCTCATTGACGACCAGCATGTTTTCAAAGCCGTATGCCGTGGGGTCGAGCGTCCATTCCCCCTCGTCCAGCGCAGCAAGCCAGAACGTCCCTCCCGTAGAGGTGAGCGTGCCCATTGCGCCGTCCTCGCCGGGAGTGACGGCAATGCTGACCTCACCCATGGGCGAGTCGGCGCTCATGCTCTCATCCCAGATGGTGAGCGTGCCGACACCGTCCGCATCAACGTCTATTCTGGCAAAGCAGTCGTACCACTGCCGGTCAAGCGCCGCCCAGTCTCCCTCGGCGTTGCTTATCGACCACCAGCCGTACCAGCCGCCGTTCCACGCCTTCTGCAGGGCATTTTGCGCCGTGTCCGAAATGCCTATCTCGCCGTCCGCCGGAAGGCTCGCGCCTTCACGAAGGAAAACGTACACCACGCCCTCGTCCAGAAGGTCAAACGCACATACGCCGTCGGCAATCGTTCCGTGGGAGACGCCGGCGCTCGTCACAAGGTCGAAAACACCGTCTTCATTGAACCACTGCCCACTATACTCCGCGCCGTCGAGCGTCAGCACGGCTTTGCCGCCGCGCCTGAGCTCAAGCGTGGCGGGCATATCAAGGATGCTGCCGGCATCAAAGCGCTCGCCGGAGGTGCGAACCTCCGCGCAGGTATAAACGCCCTGCATTCCGTCTTCGCCAGTGGCGCAGCCGGAGAGCGGCAGCAGCATCGTCAGCACTATCAGCATGGTCAACGCGCGGGTAAATGGTTTCATGTTTTTTCCTCTCAAAAGAGCGCCGCGGCGGGGCTTATCCTGCCGCGGCGCTTGGGTTGCCGGTTTATATTTTGTCCCCATTGTCAAACGGATCGCCGCATTCCGGGCAGAAGCGCGGCGGATGCGTGGGGTCTTCAGGCTCCCAGCCGCACTTGTCGCACTTGTACTGCGGGATGTCCGCCGGCTTCTTTGCGCCGCATTCGGAGCAGAATTTGCCCTTGTTCACCGCGCCGCAGGAGCACGTCCACGTGCCGCTCTCCGGCTTTTTCGTGCCGCACTCGGGGCAGAATTTGCCTGCTGCGCTCGCGCCGCAGCTCGGGCAGATCCATGCGTTTGCCGCAGCAGCGGGCGTCTGCGCCGGGTGCGCCGTCTGCTGCTGCACGCCCATCTGATAGAGATTCTGCGCGTTGACACCGCCTGCGTTCGCCGCCATGTTCATGCCCATAAACGCAATCGCGGGACCTGCATTCTCGTTGGCCGCCGCGCTCTGCATCGCCGCCGCCTGCGCGCCGACGAGATGCGCCGCCGCCATGGTGGGGTCGCGGAACGCGGCGTTGCGCTGCAGCTCTTTTATCATCTTCTCGTCCTCTTCGCTCGCTTTCACGCTGGAAACGCCGATGGAGACGATCTCAAGCCCGCGCAGATCGCGCCATTTTGGGGAAAGCACCTCATTGAGCGCCTGCGCCAGCTCCATGGTGTGACCGGGCAGGGACGAATAGCGTATGCCCATGTCGGAGATCTTTGCAAAAGCGGGCTGAAGCGCAGTGAGCAGCTCGGTCTTGAGCTGACCCTCTATCTTGTCGCGCGTATATTCGCTTGTGACGTTGCCGCAGATGTTGGTGTAAAACAGCAGCGGGTTTGATATGCGGTAGCTGTACTCGCCGAAGCAGCGGATGGAGATGTCCACATCCAGCCCGATGTTCCTGTCAACGACGCGGAAAGGGACGGGAGACGGCGTGCCGTATTTATTGCCGACAATCTCCTTGGTGTTGAAGTAATAGACGCGCTGATCCCTGGGGGCTTCGCCGCCGAAAGTGAAGCGCTTGCCGATATTGCTGAACACCGCGCCGATGCTCTCGCCGAGATTGCCGGCAAAAATGCTCGGCTCCGTGGAGGCATCGTACACAAATTCGCCCGGCTCGGCGCAGACCTCGACGATCTTGCCCTGCTCAACTATGAGCATGCACTGTCCGTCGGCAACCGCGATGACAGAGCCGCCGGAAATGACGTTGTCCTCGCCGTTTCTGTTGGAGGAACGCCCGGAAAGCTTTTTCCTGCCTTTCGCGGCGAGCACGTTTTCAGGCAGAGCCTCGCAGTAGAAATACTCCTTCCACTGATCGCCCAGCACTCCGCCGGCGGCGCCGAGGGCAGCCTTGATCAAACCCATGTTGTTTTCTCCTTCCGTCTTACAGCATATATTTTAGTTGCGGCATCGCCGCGCAATACCCCCGCGGCATTACGCGGTGCTGCCTGCTTACTTTTCAGCTTCTCCGGCATAGCGCAGCTCAAGCTCCTTGAAAAAATGCTCCAGCGGCTGCTGCCATGTGCCGGCGGTATCGGCTGCGAGCACCGTGCCATCGTCAAGCTCCAGCTCCGTGCGGTATTCGCCTTCGCCGCCGAGATCAATAAGCGGCGGCTTGTAAGCCTCCAGATATGACTTCATCCCATACTGCGCCGCAAGCTCGCGTGCGTTCGCCATGTCCTGCTCCGTCACTTCGCGGCTGCCGACGTTCACCACGTCCGCGGCAGCGCCATCCTCGTCGCGCGCGTCGCCGTCCGTTCCGTCAGCAAAATAATACGCCTCGCCAAGCTGATAAATGCTGTATACGAAAGGGTATTCAGCGCCGCTGTGCACACGTGAAAAGGTTATTCGCACGATGCCGCCGGTGTCGTCCAGCGCCGCGCGATCCGGCACGGACTGCCCGCAGGCGGTCATTGCGAGCGCGGCGATGAGCAAAGCTGCAAGTGCGGCGTATCTGACTCGCTGCACGGTCTCACTCTCCGCCCTTTTTCTTCATCAGGTAGTACGCCCCTGTGCCGCAGCCGACAAGCAGCAGCGCGGACACCGGAATGAGCCACCATGCGGTTGTATTCGTCTTTCCGACGACGCCGGTGTTGTCGGCGGCGTTGTTGTTCACGCCTGCGACGTCGCCGCCGGAAACGGTGCCTGCGGCAGTGGGCGCGGCGGAAGCCGCGGCTGCGGAGATGGTCGCGGCAGGTGCGGTCACCGTGCCGGCGGGGATAATTTCGCTCTTATTCGCCTTGCACACCGTGCAGGTATACAGGCGCGAGCCGTTGGAGGTCTCGGTGGGCTGCTTGGTTATCACGCCCTCGTCCCATGTATGGTCTGTTTTGGGGATGACCTCGGTCTGCACCTCGCCGCAGATGCGGCAGGTGCGGGAGCGGATGCCGGTTGTGACGCAGTTTGCCTCCTTCGTGACTATCCAGTCGTCATACTCATGCACGTGCTCGGCGGTCGTTGCTGCCGTGCCGTCGGCATTTTCCGCGGCTGTGCCGTCCGCGCTTGCGCTCTTGCCGTCAGCCGAGACCGCAGCGGCGCGCACCGTAACGTAGAACGATGCGGTGGACACGCCGTAGCCAAGCTCCACGACCGTCTGTCCGGCGGCGTCGAGCTTTGACGGGTACATACTCAGTCCGTTGCCGTCATAGGAATCCCAATAGCTGCCGCTCGCGTCATAGACGCGCACGACAAGCCCCTTGAGGCTGACGTTCTCGCCCTGTATGTAGCTTGTCTTGGTGGGAGCGCTGATGATCTGAATGCCGCTGAAATTGACGGCGGCGACGCCGGACATCACAATGTCGCTGCGCATATTGCCCGACACCGCGTAAACGCCGACGCAGTAATACGCCGTGCCCGCCGTCTCAGGCGGAGTGTAGGCGGAGGCATACGCGCCGGGTATCGCGGTCTGTCCGCTCAGCCCTGCCGCGTCCACGGCATACCACTGATAGTGCAGCTCACCGGAATAGGCGAGCGCGCCCACGCTCAGCGTCACGGGAAGACCGCCGATAGTCCCGACGACGTCAGCCGGCTGGGAGGTGATGACCGGCGCCGCGACGGACGATGAGAACGTGTAGCTGTCGGGAGACGTTCCGTCCGTCTGCGACCAGCCGCCGTCGCTGTAGCCATAGTCAAAGTAGGAATCCGGCTGCGGCAGCCCGCCGTAACCGTAGGAATCCGGCTGCGGGAGACTTCCCACAGCGAGTGCGGACGTCGGCAGCAGGCAGAATGCCAGCACCAGCGCAAAAACTATTGCCGTGATTTTTTTCATATCTTTACCCTCCGAATTGCCCGCGGCATCCGCACCGGCTTTGCCGGGCACTCCGCATTTTTTCTGGCATTTCTTCTATTTTGTATTATACAACGATATTCGTTTGCTTGCACTATTTTTTTGACACGGCTGAGCAAAAAATGTTCCCTTGTCTGCCGTAAGGCTCACTCACCTGCCAAAGTTTTTGAAAATCCTCCGCTTTGTCGCGGCGGCAAGCTCTTCCGTGCCGCCCGCTTCGCCGTTGACAAGCTTCATGACCGCGTCAAGCTGCCTGTCGTCGAGCGTACCGGACATGCGCCCCAGCGCGCGGTACGGCATATTAGCAAGGAAGCCAAAGTCCCCCGCGGCCTTCCATGCGCCCACGGCGCGCAGCGCATCCTGCACGACCGCCATCGAGCGGTAGAACGGCCGTCCGAGACCGCGCTTGAGATAATCGCCCTGGCAGATGCTGTCGTTCACGCCGAGCTTTGCCGATCTGCGCCATTTTGTGCACGGCGGCTTTCGCCCCAGCAGCGCTTCGAAGTTCTCGCTGCGTATCCTGAATACGTCGCAGGCATAGTACGGCTCGAAAAGCGCGCCCTCATACGGGTTTGGCGCGGTCTCCCCGGTCTTTTCCACGCCGGCGGAGAGGCGGATATCCGTCACGGACGCGCCGATGAGTATCTCGTACTCGCCCGGCTCGACCGTCCAGCGGTTCACCGCCGTGTTCCACACCGCAAAGCAGCGATCCGTCAGCTTTATTTCCGCCTCGCGCTCCTCGCCGGGGGCGAGTGCGAGACGTGCGAAGCCGCGCAGCTCCTTTGCCGGGCGGAACATTCCATGCGTGTGCGGCGCAATATACATCTGCGCGATCTCCGCGCCGGACATGCCGCCCGTGTTTTTCACCCTGAAGCGCACACGATCGTCCTCAACGCGCAGATCGCTGTATTCAAACGTCGTATAGCTCAGCCCGAAGCCGAACGGGTACATTGCCGGGACCTTCGCCGTCTCATAATAGCGATAGCCCACATATATGCCCTCACGGTGCTCCGCCGTCGCCTCGCGTCCGGGGAAGAAGGGCGAAGAGGGCGTTGCGGCAAGGCTGAGCGGCATGGTCTCCGCCAGCTTGCCGGAGAAGTTGACCTGCCCCGTCAGCAGCCGCGCCATCGCCATCGCGCCCGCCTGTCCGCCAAGATAGCCGTGCACCACCGCCTTGGCGTATCTGTGCCACTGCATCTCCACGGCGCAGCCGCACGAGAGCACCACAACGACGTTTTCATTCACCCCCGCAATGGTTTTCAGCAGCTCGATCTGATTTTCGGGCAGGAGCATATCCGTCCTGTCCTCGCCTTCCGTTTCACCGCTGTCCGGCAGACCGAGATACAAAAGCGCGACGTCTGCGGCTCCGGCAAGCTTCGCCGCCTCCGCGGCAAGCGCACTGTCGGCTTTTCCGTCTGCACGGAAGCCCCGGACATAGCCCTTTATATTCATCCCGCAAAGCGGGAGCGCCTGCACTGCGGTGTCCATCAGCGTCGGCACGATGCGCGAGCTGCCCGCGCCCTGATAGCGCGGCTCGGCAGCGAAAGCTCCGATGAGCGCCACGGTCCTTTCGCGCCCGCATACCGGCAGTATATTCTCCGCGTTTTTCAGCAGCACGGCGCTCTCCTCCGCCGCGCGCTGCGCAAAAAGGTGATGCTGCGCACGGTCATAATCTACGCCGCTTCCCGCCGCATCCGCGGTGGAAAACACAAATTCCAGCAGCCTGTTGACCTGTTCGTCAAGAAGCCGTTCTTCCAGCCGCCCCTCGCGCACGGCGGAGACGATCTGTTCATCGGTCACGCCGCCGCTCGCCGGCATTTCAAGCGTAAGCCCCGCCCTTACGGCGGCGACGCGGTCGTTGTTCGCGCCCCAGTCGCTAACGACAAGCCCGCTGTAATTCCATTCATTATATAATATATCGCGCAGAAGATGCCCGTTCTCGCCGGCATATGTGCCGTTGACGCGGTTGTAGCTCGTCATCAGCCCCTTAACGCCGCCCTCTTTCACCGCCAGCTCGAACGCCGGGAGGTATATCTCGCGCAGGGTGCGTTCGTCAACGACGGAATCCACCGTCATACGCCGCAGCTCCTGCGAGTTGACGGCAAAATGCTTCACGCAGGCGTAAACGCCCTGCGACTGTATGCCGCGTATCAGCGCCGCCGCCATTTTCCCGGCGAGCATCGGGTCTTCCGAGAAATACTCAAAATTCCGCCCGCAGAGAGGGCTGCGTTTGATGTTCACGCCGGGGCCGAGCACCATGGAGACGCCCTCTGCCGCCGCCTCGCGCCCGATGTGCGCGCCCAGCTCTTCCAGAAGCGCCTCGTCCCATGTGTTGGCAAGTCCCGCCGCCGTTGGGTAGCATGTGGCGGGGATGGTTCTTCCCAATCCCGTCACGGCGAGCGCGCCGGTCATCTTGCGCAGTCCGTGCGGTCCGTCAGACATCATTGCCGGCGGCACGCCCATGCGCTCCACCGCTTTTGTGTGCCAGAAATCCGCGCCGGACATCAGCGATGCTTTCTCCTCCAGCGTCATATGCGCGATGAGAAAGCCGTATTTCAGTTTATCACTCATCGAAAGCCGCGCTCCTCATCTATCCGTGTATATGTGCCCGCCCTCAGGCGCGGCGTGGGCGTCCGCCGTGCGCTTTCCTGCAAAAAGCGTTGCGAAGAACACCTTTGTCCTGAACGCCCGGAATGCGCGCAGCCGTGCGAGGCGCTCATCCGCGTCCAGCGCGGCAAGCCCGTCCATCCACGCGGCGTGCCGAAGCCTTTCGGCGATGCGGAACGCCTTCTTTTCCTCGGGCGTTGTATACCCGCGCTTTATCGCGGCATAAGCCTTCGCCCGTTCCTTTGCCTCTTTTATGTAGCTTCTGTCACGTAGGTCCATAGCTATCCTCCGATACAATGCGCGATGCTTTTCAATATCATATCACAGCCGCGCGCTCTTTGGAATAGAAAATGCTGCATCTGCAATGAAATACAGCGCCGTTCCACAGCACTGAACATCTCCCCGGAGGCGCTGATTTTACCTTTCAAGGAGCTTGAAATGCTCCGTCTCGGCGACGGCGCCGGTCTTTAAAAGCCCGGAGAGCGCTTCCGTCAGCTCCGCAAGGAGCGTATCGGTGTCCGGCATCTCTATAATAAGCTCGCCGCCCGTTTCGCCGGGGCGTGGCTCATACGGCGCGCGGACGGGCTTTGTCAGGCGCTCCTCTATAAACGCGCTCTCCGGGTTCGCCGCAAGGTAAAGCAGCGCGCCCTCTGCGTTTTTATATATGTAGAGATATTCGCCCCCGCCGTCCGGACCGAAGACGAGCGCCTTGCCAGGCACGAACTTTATGCGCGCAAGGTACGGCGTGCCGAGCGGAGAATCCAGCGCGGCAATATCGTCCGCAAGTTTTTCAACCGTCAGCTCCGCAGGGCAGGAGAGCATCTTCACGCCGTTGACCGCCGCGTTGTACGCCTTCGGCGAGGCGGCGAGCCACAGCGCCACGCCGATGATAAGAACGATCGTCGGCACGATGACAAGCTCCTTGATAAAGAGCGCAACGCTGACCGCCGCGAGAGCGATGGCGAGCACGCGCAGGATGATATACCGGCGTTTTCCCGCCGTGTCCAGCTCTTTAAACTCCGCATGCCCCTCCCTGAGCTTCGCCGCGCACTGCGCGGCGGCCGTGGGCTTATCCTCCGGCGGCGCTTCACCCCTAACGCGGACGCGGATAATGTCTTTCACCGTCTCGACGATCGCCCAGATGAGCGCAATTACCCCCGCAGGCAGAAAGACGAATATGGCAAACGCGCCGATTATCCCCGCGCCGTCTCCGGCGCTGCCGGTCATAGCGTCCGACCAGAAGACGAGCGCGGCAAATATGACGGCGCAGTACAGCGCCCAGCGAAACCGCCTGAGACATACCCTGACCATAAGCAATACCTCCGTAGCGTCAATTACACGTAACTTGGGCGCGGCAGCGTGCACGCATATATCACGCGCCCCAGACACACAAGCTCACCGCGATCGGCAGCGGGAATACGCAGGTTTTCGCTCTGCCGCGCGGGGTTCGCCGCAAGCAGATGCAGCGCGCCGGAATAATCCTCGCACCACTGCCGGCACAGCACGCGCCCGCGATACATAAATACACCCGCTCCGAATTCCTCCGGCGGCTCGCTGCACCGGACGTACACACGCCCGCCCGGCGGGAAATACGGCGACATGCAGTCGTCCGTCAGCGTGAGGGCGAGCTGCGCCCCGTCGGGCGCAGCAGATGCATCGACAAGCTCATACTCTTCAAAGCCGCACGGCTCTGCCACACTGCACACCCCCCTGCCGCGCCTATTCTCTTTTATATAATGTATAGGCACAGTGCATAAAAGTCAAGAGCGGCGGCAAAAAAATGTTAACATTCCATCAAAATTTCAAAATATATCTTGGCAAAAGCAAAAAAAATGCTATCATAATGTGATGTGAATTTTCATTCCGGAGGGCGATAAACTCATGCTTATACTCGCGTTTCTCGCGGCAGCGGTCATTGCTGCCTTTATATATGTAAAAGCTGCGGGCGCAATGATGTGGAAGGGCGTATTGATGTTTGCGGCGATCTTTGTCGCGCTCAATCTGGTGTACATCCTTTTCGCAGCGGTCATGTCGCTGTTTGTAAATAACACAAAGCCCATCACAAAGCAAAACCCGCTGTGCCGTTCCGCCTGCGTTGGCATCACGGGGCTTATCCTCGGATACTGCTGGGTTCGCACGCACATCACGGGTCTTGACAAGCTGCCCGACGCGGGGCGCTTCGTCTTCATCAGCAACCACCGCTCCGGCTTCGATCCGCTCATCGTTCTCAACCGGCTCAGGAAGTACGACATCGCATTTATCTCAAAGCCCTCGAACATGGCGCTGCCTTTCGTCGGGCGCATCGCGCACGGCATCGGCTGCCTGCCGATAGACAGAGAGAACGACCGCAACGCCCTCAAGAGCATTCTTCTGGCGGCGGATTACATCAAGCGCGGCGTGTGCTCCATCGGCATATATCCGGAGGGGACGCGCTCGCACGATGGGGCGCTGCTGCCGTTTCACGCGGGATCGTTCAAGATCGCGCAGAAGGCGGGTGTGCCGCTTGCCGTGGCGTGCATACGCGGCAGCGAGAGCATCGCAAAAAATGCGCTGCGCCGCGTGACGGACGTGTATCTTGACATTCTCGATCTCATCCCCGCCGAGCGTGTGAAGGAAATGTCTACCCATGAGCTTGCCGACTACAGCCGCGCCCTCATCGAGCGCCATCTCTCCGCCGCAGTATAACAGGCAGCAGGAGGCATTGAATGAAAAACGTTGCATTGATAACCGGCTCGTCGCGCGGCATAGGCGCGGCGGCGGCGCGTCTGCTCGCCGAAAACGGGTGGAGCGTGTGCGTCAACTGCATAGAGCGCGTCGATCTTGCGCGCGAGCTTTGCGGCACGCTGAACGCCGCAGGGCATGAAGCAATGTACTATAAGGCCGACGTCGCCGACCGTGCGGCGGTCACAGCGATGGTGCGCACGGTTGAGCGCGAGCTTGGATACGTGACGCTGCTGGTCAACAACGCCGGCATCGCGCGCCAGCTGCAGTTTCAGGACATTACGCCGGAATACTGGCAGCGTATATTCGCCGTCAACCTCGGCGGCTGCTTCAACACAACGCAGGAGGTGCTCGGGCATATGCTGCATGAACACTCCGGCTGCATTGTGAATGTCAGCTCCATATGGGGGCGGCACGGCGCGTCGTGCGAGTCGGCATATTCCGCAACTAAGCACGCCATCATCGGGCTGACGCGCTCTCTCGCGGCAGAGCTTGCCCCGTCCGGCATCCGCGTGAATGCCGTCGCCCCCGGCGTAATTGACACGGACATGGTCAAGGTGCTCGGCGAGGAGACGCTATCGCAGCTCGCGCGCGACGTTATCCCCGTCGGCCGGCTCGGCACGCCGCGGGAAATAGCCGAGGGCATACTCTATCTTGCGCGCGCAGAATACGTCACGGGTCAGGTGCTCGGCATAGACGGCGGCTTTATAATTTAAGGCAGCGCCGCGCAATATCACGCGGTGCTGCCTTAACAACATATTTGAGGGTGCGGACAAATGAACAAATTCAAGGCCTTTCTCCGACGCAAGGACATTGCGATCTCTCTCAGCCGCTACGGCGTGGACACGCTCAGCGCGATGGCGCAGGGGCTTTTCTGTTCACTGCTGATCGGCACCATACTCGACACCGTCGGAAAGCAGTTCAATATCGGCTTTCTGACGGCTATCATTTTTGAGCTTAACGGCAAGGGATACACTATCGGTGCGTGCGCTTCCGCAATGGTAGGTCCTGCAATGGCAGTCGCCATAGGGCACGTGCTGCACGCGCCGGGCATGGTGCTCTTCTCCCTTGCCGCCGTGGGTTACGCCACAAACCAGATGGGCGGCGCAGGCGGTCCGCTCGCGGTGCTCGTGACAGCCGTTGCCGCTGCGGAATTCGGCAAGGCGGTGTACAGGGAAACAAAGGTGGACATTCTTGTCACGCCGCTCGTCACGATCCTTGTGGGCGTGGGGCTGGCGTTCGCCGTCGCCGCGCCTATCGGAAAAGCCGCAAGCTGGGTCGGCAGCATCATCATGTGGGCGACGGAGCAGCAGCCCTTTGTCATGGGCATACTTGTGTCCGTGATCGTCGGCGCTGCGCTGACGCTTCCCATATCGTCGGCGGCAATATGCGCGGCGCTGTCGCTGACGGGTCTTGCAGGCGGCGCGGCTGTGGCGGGGTGCTGCGCGCAGATGGTGGGCTTTGCCGCGGTGAGCTTCCGCGACAACGGCTGGGGCGGCGCGGTGTCGCAGGGCATCGGCACGTCAATGCTGCAAATGGGCAACATTATCCGCAACCCGCGCATCTGGATCGCCCCGACAGTCGCCAGCGCCGTCACAGGTCCGATCGCCACCTGCGTTTTCAAATTGCAGATGAACGGCGCTGCCATCAACTCCGGCATGGGCACATGCTGCCTCTGCGGTCCTATCGGCGTATGGACAGGCTGGGTGGAGCCAGGCGCCGCCGCAGTCGCGGCAGGCGCGTCGGCGATAACGCCGACAGCATTCGACTGGGCAGGGCTCGTGCTGATTGCCGTGGTGCTGCCCATCGCCGTGAGTCTGCCGGTGGATGCGCTGTGCCGCCGACTTGGCTGGGTACACGACGGAGACATGAAGCTTGACCTGTAATGGAATGTATATTTTCTGATAAAAAGCGGTCATTTTGCGATTTTTATTCATTCGTGCGGTTTCTGCATCACAGGCGATGCAGAAACCGTCTTTATTTTTCATAATTGTTTTCCGCGGGCGCATTTATGCAGATGAAGCGTTTCTTTGCATGTGCCTGTTTTGCTGTGCAAACATTATTGCTGTGCACTTTTTTATCCGCGCCGCACCAGTGCCAATTTTCGCCGATCGAATTTGTGGATTGTGCACAAATTTTGATTTAGAGCGATAAATCAGCAATAAAATGGTTGTGTATTATTCATTGATGTGGTATAGTATTCACAGTTTTTTAACATCTTCGGTGTAGACCGATATGAAAAGGAGAGCATTATGGAAAAATCAAAGAAGAAACTCACCCTGCCTGCCAAGATATTTATTGGCATGCTCCTTGGTATCCTCGTGGGTCTGCTGTTCCTCGGCAATCCCGATTTTACCACCGAATACCTCAAGCCCATCGGAACGATCTACATAAACCTGCTGAAGTTCCTCGTCGTGCCCGTCGTGCTCTTCTCCATCACGGACGGCGTCGTCAACCTGAAGGACCTCAAGCGCGTCGGCAGCGTGGGCGTTAAGACCTTCCTGTACTATATGTGCACCACCGCGCTTGCTGTCGTTATCGGTCTTGTCATCGTCAACATCTTCAAGGGCTATTTCCCCGCTCTTGCAAGCTCTGACCTCGGCGCACTGGAGTACACCGCCAAGGAATCCCCCAGCGTGATGCAGGTCATCGTCAGCATCTTCCCCGATAACCTCGTCAAGCCCATGGTGGACACCAATATGCTGCCCATCATCGTCATCGCCATCTTCTTCGGCGCTGGCATCCTTGCCTCCGGCGAAAAGGGTGCGAAAATTGCCGAATGGAACAACTGCATGTACGACGTCGTCATGAAGATCATGATGATGATCATCAAACTGACGCCCTATGGCGTGTTCTGCCTTATGGCGAACGTCGTTGCAGTGAACGGTCCCTCCATTGTCGGCACGCTCGCCCTCGTCATCGGCGTGGCTTACCTTGGCTACATCATTCACGTCGTCGTGGTGTACGGTCTGAGTGTGAAGTTCCTGAGCGGCATGAGCCTTGGCAAGTTCTTCAAGGGCATCGCCCCGGCAATGATCTGCGCATTCACCACCACCTCCTCCAACGCGACCCTCCCGCTGAACATCGAGTGCTGCAATGAGCTCGGCGCAGAGCCGGAGGTCAGCTCCTTTGTTCTCCCCCTCGGCGCGACCATCAACATGGACGGCACGGCGATATATCAGGCCGTTTGCGCTGTGTTCATCGCATGCTGCTATGGCGTTGACCTCACGCTCAGCCAGATGGCAATGATCGTCCTCACCGCCACTCTCGCCTCCGTCGGCACAGCGGGCGTCTCCGGCGCGGGCATGATCATGCTGGCAATGGTGCTCTCCTCCGTCGGTCTCCCTGTGGAAGGCATCGCAATCATCGCGGGCGTGGACAAGCTCTTCGACATGGGGCGCACCACTCTCAACATCACCGGCGACGCCACCTGCGCGCTGTGGGTCTCCAAAATGGAGCGCAGCAAGAAGGCAAAGGCAGAAGCCAAGGCAAACGCATAATCGCATCAACCCTGTCTGTAATGACCGCCTCATTCGGGGCGGTCATTTTTATATATGGCATGCCGCCATATGTATAATTTCTCCCGCAACGTGGGAAAATTATAGTGCTGTTACATATGATGTAATGGGCTATCATTTTCACGGAGTGTGAAACGCATGGTCAAACGAGGAGATATTTATTACGCCGATCTCAGCCCCGTCGTGGGCAGCGAGCAGGGCGGGATGCGCCCGGTGCTCATCGTGCAGAACGACACCGGCAACAAGCACAGCCCCACCGTCATCGCCGCCGCAATAACAAGCCAGATCGGCAAAGCGCGTCTGCCGACGCATATAGAGCTGACGGCGCAGAGCGTCGGGCTCAACCGCGACAGCGTCATACTGCTTGAGCAGATACGCACGATAGATAAATCCCGTCTGCGCGAGCGGATGGGCAGACTGGACGACGGCACTATGACCGCCGTGGACAATGCGCTCGCCGTGAGCTTCGGTCTTGGCGGCGCAATATAATAATAACCCTGTCCCCGTTCATATACATGGTATATGAACGGGGATTTGTATCTTGGAGGCGGTGTGCGTATGGAGTACCCGATAATGATAGACGGCGCGGCGGCGGGAACGCTTGACGTAGCTGCCGACGGACTGTTCACAGTGTTCGAGGCAAGCATACCCGGGCATGGCGGATTTGTGCGTCTCTCGGTATATGGCGGCGGGCGCGAGGGCTATCTCGGCGTAATGCAGCCGTGGAGCGGCGGGCTGTACCTTCGCCGCAGGTTCACACGCCGAGAATGCGCCGGGCTGCCGTCACAGATAGAATACGCCGCGCCCTCCGGCGCGGCAGACACGGTGCGTGTAAATGCCGCGGAGGAGCACACTGACGATGCCGCACCGGCGCCGGATGAAAAGCCGGCGGCAGAAGCCGCCCCATCCACCGTTGCGCTGCCGATACCCGACGGCGCGGAGGATCTGCTGTGGTTCGCGCGCCCGGACGGAACGCTCACCGCCTTCGACGGGCGCGGCTGCATCGTCGCCATTCCGGCACAGCTGCGCCGCCGCGCACCGGGCGCCGTGCTGCGGCGCATAGGAGGCAGCGTATATATGCTATTTCGCTATTGAGGTTGCGCCGGGATTATGATATAATATTTTCTTACTTATTTAACAGAGAAGTATGGAGGACACAGACTATGCAGATGACAGATCTTATCGCAAAAAAGCGCGACGGCGGCAGGCTGAGCGCCGACGAAATAGATTTCATGATACAAAATTACACGCGCGGCATCATCCCCGATTACCAGATGTCCGCAATGTGCATGGCAATACTCTTCAAAGGCATGGACAGCGAGGAGACGCTCAATCTCACGCTGTCGATGGAGCACTCCGGCGACACGCTCGATCTCAGCCCCATCAAGGGCATAAAGGGCGACAAGCACTCCACAGGCGGCGTCGGCGACAAAACAAGCCTTATCCTCTGCCCTATGGTCGCGGCATGCGGCGTGAAGATCGCAAAAATGTCCGGGCGCGGGCTTGGTCACACAGGCGGAACGATAGACAAGCTGGAGAGCTTCCCCGGCTTCTCCACTGCGCTGACGGACGAGCAGTTTTTTGAAAACGTCAACCGTCTCGGCATTGCCATCATCGGGCAGACCGCCGATCTCGACCCGGCGGACAAGAAGCTCTATGCCCTGCGCGACGTGACAGGCACCGTGCCGAGCGTTCCGCTCATTGCAAGCTCCATCATGTCCAAAAAGCTCGCCTCCGGGGCGGATGTTATCGTGCTGGACGTAAAGTGCGGCTCGGGCGCGTTCATGAAGACAGTGGAGGAGGCGCGAATCCTCGCGCAGGCGATGGTGGACATCGGCAAGGGCGCGGGGCGCTGCGTCGCAGCGTGCATCACGGATATGGATCAGCCGCTCGGGCGCTGCGTCGGCAACGCGCTGGAGGTCAAGGAAGCGATAAGCGTGCTCAAGGGCGAGACGCGCGGCGACCTTCTGGAACTGTGCCTGACGCTTGGCAGCTGCATACTGACGGCGGGCGGCATCGCCCCTGACAACGCCGCGGCGCGCGTAATGCTGCAAAAAGCGCTGGACGATGGGTCGGCGCTCAGAAAGCTTGGCGACCTCGTTGAGGGTCAGGGCGGCGACCGGCATGACGTTGCGGATACCTCCCGCCTCCCTGCCGCGCCCGTCGTGCTGGAGGCCAAGTCTCCGGAGAGCGGCTGGGTGAAGCACATCGAGGCGGACGAGGTCGGGCTTGTGTCGATGCACCTCGGCGGAGGCAGAGTGACGAAGGAGAGCGTGATCGACCTCTCTGTCGGCATTATTCTGCGCAAAAAGGTGGGCGAGCAGGTATCCAGGGGCGAGGTCATTGCCGAAATTCACGCCGCGGACGCCGCTTCAGCCGCGAAAGCCGCAGAGAGCCTTATACGCTGCTATGAGTTCTCCGCAGTTCCCGTTGCACAGCCGAAGCTGATCAAGGATATAATCATGTAATTTGAACATACCACGGAGGTGAGAGAGATGAAGCGTTTTGTATCCGCGCTCGCGGCGCTGGTGCTGGTTTTCCTTCTCTCTCCCTGCGCATCTGCGCTCGTGACGCTGGAAAAGCCGGGCGCGGCGCAGATAATATATCTGCCCGCTGACGACTATGAAAGCTACCGCGCTGATTTCTATCTCTGCGCGCTGACGGCGCTTGAGCGCGACGGAGACGATCTGCGTCTCATGTTCCAGAGCTCGCGCATCGTTCTGCGCGGCTTTTTCGCAACAAACGACGAGCGGCGCGCACTGATGTTCGCCGGCGGGGATCGTGTCACCGCCGCGGACTTTAACGCGGACGGCGCGTTTTTGGGAGCGCTCTGCACCGGCGTAGTTATTTCCAAGAACGGCGCGGCAGTGAAGAGCGTTTCAGACGGCGATGGCGGGCGAAATCGCGTGAGCGTTGTGCGCTCGCGCGGGCGAAACGAAATAAGCTCTGCAGTCGGGCAGGCGGTTTACGGCGCAGTGCGCGCAAATGCCGCCGCCGCGGCGGATGAATATATGGCGCTAGGCTGCGACTGGGCGTCGGCGGAGAGCATCAGGTTTGATTTTGACTGTGCCGAGGACGGGCGCGTGCACTGCAAGCGCCAGACGCTGACCGGCACAGACGGCGTAACGGTTGTGAACCTGCGTCCGGAGACGGTGTACGTCGCGGACAGTGAGACGCTTGTCCCGGTTGCTGCCGGGCGCGCCGCAGTGAGCTTCACCAACACCCTCGGCGAAAGCCTGCAGCGGCTGAGCATCCGCATTACTAACGGCAGCGGCGTGCTGACGGTGGAGTGTGTCTGCCCGGAATGCGGCGAGGATCAGGGTGCGGCGCTGCATATGTGCGCCTGCGGGCATTATACCTGCACCTCCGGCTTTGGCGCGGCGGAGCACGCCGTCCCGGAATGCGGCATTGCTGGGCACTGCGTCACGGACGGCGCGGCGCACGGCAAATGCCGCAACTGTCTCAAGCCGCTGTGCAATGGGGAAGAGCACGGCGTGGGCATATGCCGGCACGAGCACACCTGGACACAGAAAAGCTACACCGCGCCCACAGCCACAACGCCGGGGCGCTCCGTCGTGCAGTGCGTCACCTGCGGCATAATCTACGACCAGACCCTGCCCGCAGCAGGAGGGTAAAACACATATTTGCGGCAATATTGCTGTTCAAGGCATTATTCAGCCGCAAATATGTCATATAAGTCAGTTCTGAAGTAGCATGACAAACCAATTTTCTTAACGCATACTAAATACATATACTCTTTTCGGGGTCTGTTTCGATGAGCAAGGGCAGGTTTGACATAAAATTCATATTGGACATACCGCGCTGGGAAGCGGTGCAGGATCAGCTTGCAAAGGCGACCGGCACCGCCATAATCACTACAGACTACAAGGGTACGCCCATCACAAAGCACAGTATGCGCACGGAGTTTTGCAGCATCATCCGCGAAAATCCCATCTCCCGCAAGCGCTGCCAGAAGTGCGACTCGCTCGCCGGGCTGGAGGCCGTGCGGCTCACTCAGCCGTTTATCTACCTGTGCCACTGCGGCGTTGTGGATGTCGCCGTGCCGATAACCGTGGGCGACCAGTACCTTGGCGCGGTGATGTTCGGGCAGGTGCGCATCTCCAACGGATCTGACGCAGGAGTTGAGCGGCTTGTCAACGAGATCAGCTCCTTCCACGCTGACGATGTGGTGAGCGCTCTACAGCCCGATCTGCGTGTACTGTATCAGCGGCTGCCGGAAATGGAATATGAGCGCATACGCAGCATTGCAGACATGATAAACACCATTGTGCAATATATCGTCGAGCGCGCGGTGGACAGCCGCGCACGGATGATGAGCTACGAATGGCGGCTGCGCAGTCTCCCGGGCGACGCTCAGTCCGTCAGCACCGATGTTCCGGTTGAGATACATGCGCTGAACGGTGCAGACGAGCACATCAGTGCGGAAGACGCTGTGCAGAAAAGCAGCGTGGTCTATCCCGCAGTCGTGTATATTGAAAGCCATCTGCATGAGATGATACCCATGCATGAAATGGCGTCGCTGTGCCATCTGAGCCGCAGCTACTTCTCGCGCATTTTTCAGCACGATATAGGCGAGAACTACACCGACTATGTGAATCGGCTCAAGGTGGAGCGCGCAAAGGAGCTGCTGCGCGGCACGCCCGACAGCGTAAGCGCCATTGCCGCCGCCCTGGGCTTTATGGACGTGAGCTATTTTGTCAAGCTCTTCAAGCGGTTTGAGGGCATAACGCCGTTGGCTTACAGAAAGCTGAAAAGGCGCAGCACCCCCCCCAAGGTAAAATTTAGCATATAGTGTTTCGTCGATGCACTATATAAAAAACAACAGCGTCCGGCTTGACAGATCCCAAGTCGGACGCTATAATAATATATAGAAAGGGTGCTGCAGCATGCGGTTAGCCCAGTGCTTTTTTAGATTTCTAGTTTAGAAACCGTCACTTGGCCGAGTGGCGGTTTCTGCTTTTAATGATAAACTGGAGCATCAGCTTACGCAATGTAAGAGTTATCGTCAAACGCATGTGCTTCACCTCCTTTGCGGAGATGTAGCTAACCGCCGTTACGCGGCATAAGCTCGCGCTGCCGCTCACTTACGCCTGCCGTTGTGCAGCACCCCGGTACATATATGTACCATATTTAGAATACCACGCACGGAGGCAAAATACAACAAAATTCTTGCAAATTTGCTCCCAATTAAAACAGCACGGAATGTCAACAAGCATTCCGTGCTGTTTTTTGTCGCTGTCCGCCGGTTCGGACGCTTGACGCGGGAATGTTCGCTGTTGTGGCATTTGTACAAATCCAATAAAACAATTTTGTAGATGATAATATTTTGTCAATTTATAAGCTCACATTCGACATATTTTGCACAATTGTACCATAAAATCATTCTAAAATGTACGGACTGTGAATAATGGCAATCGGCAAAATGACGGATAGAATGAAAACACAGTTTGACGGGCGCGTGTGTTCCCGTACATGAAAACGAGAAAAGGAGATAAAAATGAAAGTGAAGAAAAACGCCAAGTTTTGGGTGTGCCTTGCACTTGTGCTCTGCCTTGTCAGCATGATAATGGCATCTGCTGTTCAGGGAAGCTGGGGGCGTGTAAAAGTCTCGGAGCTTCGCCTTGTTGACAAGTCCGGCTACGAGGTCAGCACCCTGCTCTACAAACCCGCAAATGCAACCGCAGATACGCCCGCTCCATGCATAATCACCGTGGAGAGTTGGTACAACAACAAAGAAATGCAGGATCTCTACTCCGTCGAATATGCCCGCCGCGGCTATGTGGTCATTGCGGTTGACATGCACGGTCACGGAGATTCCGAGTCTACCGATGCAAACGGTCTCTACACCTCTGCTGTCGGTCTTGATGCCGCGGTTGAGCTTGCCGGTACTCTCCCTTATGTTGACACCGCTAAGATAGCCGTTACCGGTCATTCCAGCGGCGGCGCCGCATGCGACATGGCGGTTGCAATAGACAACGAGCGCGAGACGCCGCTCATCTCCGCCGTTCTCTACGAAGCCTCTACCTGGGTTGACGATACAGGCGTTGACCACAGTGCAGATCTCGACGGTCGTTATGTTGGCATCATCGCTGACCTGTATGACGAATTCTTCTACTGGTGCACCGATGAAAACGGCAATGAAGTCGTCCCCCGCAACTTTGCCACCACCGCGGACGCAAAGAATTTTGTCAACTTCAACAACGGCGCTGACGGCATGGAAGATGTCGTTCCCGGAAAGTATTATGAGCAGGACGGTCTTTTCCGCGTCATTTATCAGCCGAGCTGCACTCACCCCTGGGTTCACTTCTCCGCTACGTGCGTTGGCTACGGCATACAGTTCTTTGAAGATGCGTTCGGCGCTCCCAATCCCATTGACGCAGACAATCAGGTCTGGCAGTGGAAGACCGCATTCAACTTCCTTGGTCTTGTCGGCATCATCATCTTTGTTCTCGCGTTTATGAACCTCATGCTCGACACCAGATACTTCGGCATTCTCAAGGTTGAAAGTGAAGTTCCCGCTCTTCAGGTCAAAGACGTCAAGGGCAAGCTCTGGTTCTGGATTTCTCTTGCGCTGTGTGCGCTGTTCTCCGGCTTAAGCTATTACTGGACCATCGTAAACGTCTATTCCAAAACCACTCCGTTCTTTGTTCAGACCGGACCTCTCACCATGGGCGTATGGTGTGTGCTGTGCGGCGTGTTTGCCATTATCGTTCTGCTGCTATACTACTATGCTTACGGCAGGAAAAACGGCTTTGACCCCGCCGCGCGCGGCGTAACAATCAGCCTCAGCCGCCTGTGGCGCACCGTTGTTCTCGCTGTGCTCACAACCGCTCTTGCATTCATTATTCTGTTCTTTGCCGACTACTTCTTCAAGTCAGATTTCCGTCTGTGGGTTCTCACGCTCAAGGCTTTTGACGCAGACAAAGTCATCATCGGTCTGAAATATCTGCCGCTGTTTCTTCTGTTCTATGTTGTCAACTCCGTGTCCTTTAACTGCTTCAACTATAACAACATCGGCGGCAGGTTCAATGCTGCACTGCTTGGTCTTTTCAACGCGCTCGGCGCTCTCGTATTCATTGCCATTCAGTATGTTACTTTCTTCTCGACCGGCGCTTTGAAGTGGTACTCCACCGAGGGCTTCCGTATAAGCGGGATTTGGCTCTACCCTGCCTGCATATACCTCTTTGTTACCCCGTTCATGACCCGCTTCATCTATAAAAAGACGAAAAATCCGTATCTGTGCGCCATTGTCAACGCAATACTCATTACCATGATGGCTGTTGCAAACACCTGTACGGTTCTCGGCGGCGGCGCTGTAGTTGCTGCAAACTATTAAGAAACAATACTCACTCCTTACGCGCTGGGGGAACGTCGCTCGCGGCGTTCCCCTTTTCTCCGCATTTTTTCGCACTTTTCTTATCTTAATCCTTGAAAATTTCGGGCAAACACGCTACAATAAGCGCAAGGTTATACTAATAAAGCAATCGACGGAGGATAAGCAAATGATACTTGACTGCACAGAATACACAGGTGTTTGTGAATGCGGGCGCGACCATGAGCTGCGCACAAAGCTGGTCGTGTGCGAGTACGGCGCGCTCAAAAGCTTCGACAAATACATGGACGACTGCGGGCTGGCAGGCTTCCGCACCGTCATTTATGACACGAACACCTACAATCTCCCCACAATGACGCACGTGCGCGCCGATCAGGAGATCGTGCTGGAGGCGCAGGGGCTGCACAGCGAAAAGGGTATGATCGAGGACATGATGAAAATGCTTGAGCGCAAGCCGGACTATATCGTCACGGTCGGCGGCGGCACGCTGATGGACTTTGCGCGCTACAGCGCCTATAAGCTTGGCATTCCCTTCGTCGCCGTGCCGACAATCGTCTCCTCTGACGGTTTCACGGCGGACATCTGCTCCATCATCATCGACGGTCAGAAAAAGTCCATCCCCATGCAGGCGGCGGACGCCGTCATCTGCGATATGGACATCGTCTCCGGCGCGCCGATGTTCCTCACCATTGCCGGCGTACAGGATATTCTGGCAAAATACGTGTCCATTGCCGACTGGAAGATCGCGCACATCGTCTCGGGCGAATACTTCTGCGACAAGGTGTGCGACATGGCGCAGGCGGCGTTGGACATCATGCAGCGCTGCGCGCTCGAGCTTGCCGAGGGCAAAGCGCCCGACTATGAGGCGATGGCGTACACGCAGATGCTTTCCGGGCTGACGATGCAGATACTCTCCAACAGCCGCGCCGCCTCCGGCGCGGAGCATCTTGTCGCCCACCTTGTGGAGATGAAGCCCAAGGGCTTTGAGCGCGCGCACGGTATGCACGGCGAGTGCGTGGGCGTGGGCACGATCATGTGCGCGAGGGCTTATCATGAGTATGCCAAGCGCGACACCATCGAGGTCAAGCCTTTTGAGCCGCTGGACGAGGCATGGGTACGCGATGAGTTCGGCGCGCTTGCCGACGGCATACTCAGGGAAAACGAGAACGACGTGCTCAAGACCTTCGACCCCGAGAACATCAAAACGCACTGGCAGGAGATCCGCGACGTTATCGCCACCATCCCCACAGCGGACGAGCTTATAGAGCTGTACACGAAGATCGGCGCGAAGCACTCCCTCGCGGAGCTTGAGATTGACGAGAGTGTGCGCGATGACTTTCTTGACATTTCCTCCGCCATCCGCAACCGTCTCACGTTTGCGCGCATGACGCGGCTTATCGTCAAATAAAAACGAAACTTCTGCGGTCACAGGTGCAGATTTCCGCCTGTGACCGTTTTTCAGGCACATTTCAACTATACAAGCTATAATTGCAAGGAGAGCCTTAATGAAATACATAATGAGTCTCGACCAGGGAACGACAAGCTCACGCTGCATACTCTTTGACAAGTCTGGGCGCATATGCTCCACCGTGCAGAAAGAGTTCACGCAGATATTCCCGCATCCCGGCTGGGTCGAGCATGATGCGATGGAGATATGGAACACGACGTTGGAGGTTTCGCGCGCTGCAATGGAAAAGCTCGGCGTGACGGCATCGGACATCGCCGCCATCGGCATCACCAACCAGCGCGAGACCACCGTCATCTGGGACAGAAAAACGGGCGTGCCCATCGCCAACGCCATCGTGTGGCAATGCCGCCGCACGTCTGATATAATCGACGCGCTAGTCGTCGGCGGGCACGCAGACACGATACGCGCCAGGACCGGGCTTGTGCCGGACGCTTATTTCTCCGGCTCGAAGATAAAATGGCTGCTCGACAACGTTCCCGGTGCGAGAGAACGCGCGGAGGCGGGTGAGCTTCTGTTCGGCACGATCGACACATGGCTCATCTGGAAGCTCACAGGCGGGCGCGTGCACGTCACGGATTACACCAATGCAAGCCGTACCATGCTCTATAACATTCACGAGCTGTGCTGGGACAGCGAGCTTTTGAAGCTGCTGGATATTCCGATGTGCATTCTCCCCGAGGTGCGCCCGTCCAGCGCCGTCTACGGCAGGACGGAGTTTGAGCTTTACGGCGGCGAGATACCAATTGCCGGCGCAGCGGGCGACCAGCAGTGCGCGCTGTTCGGGCAGTGCTGCTTCGAGCCGGGCGAGATGAAAAACACCTACGGCACGGGCTGCTTTCTTCTGATGAACACCGGGCGAGAGCCGGTCATGTCCTCCAACGGGCTGGTCACGACGATCGCCGTAGGGTTTGACGACCATGTGGAGTATGCGCTGGAGGGCAGCATTTTCGTCGCTGGCGCGGCGATACAGTGGCTGCGTGACGAGCTGGGCATTATCTCCTCCGCCGGCGAGAGTCAGCAGTACGCCGAGGCCGTGTCCGACACGGCGGGCGGATATGTTGTGCCGGCATTCACCGGGCTTGGCGCTCCATACTGGAGTCAGCGCACGCGCGGGGCGATCCTCGGCGTGACGCGCGGGTTCGGGCGCGCTCATCTCGTGCGCGCGACGCTTGAATCTCTCGCCTACCAGACTTATGACATCGCCCGCGCGATGGAGCAGGATTCCGGCATGGATATCTCCAGCCTGAAGGTTGACGGCGGCGCTTGCGCCAATGACTTTCTCATGCAGTTTCAAAGCGATCTTATCGGCTGCGATGTTGTACGCCCGAGCTGCATAGAAACGACTGCGCTCGGCGCGGCATACCTTGCCGGACTCGCCGTGGGCTATTGGAACGATATTGACGACATCCGCGCCAACTGGGCGATTGACAGGGTGTTCTCTCCCGTTATGAACGGTGAGAAGCGCGAAAAGCTGCTGCGCGGCTGGCACAATGCGGTCAGGTGCGCACTGCTGTGGGCAGAGGGCAACGATTAAGGAGTATAAAACAAAAATGAACTATCAGAAACTGAAAAACTGTGAGCTTTTTCTCTTCGACATGGACGGCACGCTTTACCTCGGCGATAATGTATACGCCGGGGCAATAGAGCTGATGAATGACCTCCCCTCTCTCGGGAAAAAATACATATATCTCACTAATAACTCCTCCCGCGCGGGGACGGATTATATTACCCGGCTGCGCCGTCTCGGTTTCCCATGCGAGAGTGAGAACGTGTTCACCTCCGGCATGGCAACCGGGATGTATCTCAACCAGCGTCACCCCGGCGCGCGCGTTTACCTTGCCGGGACGCGCGCATTCCACCGCGAGCTTGTGAGCTACGGCATAAACCTTGTAAATGATGAGCTTGGGCACACCGAGGCGGACACGGTCGATGTGGTGGTGCAGGGCTTTGACACGGAGCTTGTGTATGAAAAGCTTGAGCGCGCGTGTCACTTCCTGCGCCGCGGCGCGGCGTTCATCGCGGCAAATCCCGACTGGGTCTGCCCCATGCCGGCGGACGAGGTGCTGCCCGACTGCGGCAGCATCTGTGCGCTGCTGACCGCGTCCTCCGGCAAAGAGCCGATCTACATCGGCAAGCCCAACCGCAACATGATCGACGTTATCTCCGCCATGACCGGCATCCCAAATGAGCGCATCTGCGCCGTGGGCGACAGATTGTATACCGACATCGCCGTCGCGCAGAACGCTGGTTCAGTGTCCGTGCTCGTCCTCTCCGGCGAGACGACCGCCGGCATGGTCTCCGCTGCGGCGCGCCAGCCGGACTATATCCTCGCCGACGTGCACGAGCTGCACAATGTGCTGCGGGGTCAATAAAGCAAAGGTTCGCGGCGTCCATAACGCCGCAGGGTGTCTATGAAAATCACGTATCTGCTGCCTGTTGCTCTTTTAATACTGCTCGCGCTGTTTTTCCTCGGTCTGCCTGATCTGCGCCGCTGTGCGCTGCCGGGCGCTGCGCGCTGCGCGCGCTCTCTCGACCGAACCGACGCCGGGATAATGGCTCTCATCTCCGTGGTGTACGCCGCCATTGCATTCACAGGACTTGGCAACACCTCCTCCCCGGAGACCTTTGCCCCCATGCGCGGCGTTTCCGCCGTGATCGAGCTGCCCGGAGACGTCAGCCCCAGCCGCATCATGCTCTTTTCCGGCGTGGGCGAGGGCGGCTATATCATCGAATACTCCGCCGACGGCGTGGTGTGGGAGCATGCCGCAGACTACACACAGGACTATGTCAGCGTCCTCAAGTGGAACGACGTGACCCCCGACGCAATGACCGTGCCGCGCTATGTCCGCATTACGGGCGACGGCGGGGCATATCTGGGCGAGATCGCGTTCATTGACGGAGACGGGGAGCTTATCCCCGCCGCCGGCATCGCAGATGCCGCCGTACTCACGGATGAACAGGCGACCGTTCCCAAAAGGCAGAATTTCCTCAACTCCAGCTATTTCGATGAGATATACCACGCGCGCACAGCGTGGGAGCAGCTCAACGGCGTATATCCCTACGAGCTTTCGCACCCGCCGCTGGGCAAACTCATCATCGGCATCGGCATCAGCCTTTTCGGCATGACGCCGTTCGGATGGCGCTTTATGGGGACGCTCTTCGGCGTGCTCATGCTGCCGCTGATGTATATCTTCGTGAAGAAGCTCTTCGGCGGGCGCGCCGTACCGTGCACCGTAACGGCTGTGTTCGCGGCGGATTTCATGCACTTTGTGCAGACGCGCATTGCCACCATCGACACATACAGCGTGTTCTTCATCATGCTGATGTACCTTTTCATGTACCTTTTCATCACGCGCTCCGGTGAGGGCGAGGAGCGCCGTGCGCTGCGGTGCCTGGCGCTCTCCGGGATAAGCTTTGGGCTGGGTGCGGCGTCAAAGTGGACGTCGATCTACGCCGGCGGCGGGCTCGCCGTCATATGGGCGGCATACTGGCTGCTGCACCGCGAGCGCGGCTTTAAGGCGTTTGCGAAAAACGCGCTGTTCTGCATCGGCTTTTTCGTGCTTGTTCCCGCGCTGATCTACTATGTCAGCTACACGCCCTACGGCACGGCTTCCGGGCTGCACGCGCCGGGGATGTACTTCACCGGCGAATATGCGCAAATCGTTATCGAAAACCAGCAGTTCATGTTCGGCTATCATTCCGGGCTTGTCGCGGAGCACCCTTATTCCTCCAAATGGTATCAGTGGCTGCTTGACATCCGCCCCATACTCTATTATCTTGACTATTTTGACGACGGCACGCGCTCCAGCTTCGGCGCGTTCGTCAATCCGGCGCTCTGCTGGGGCGGGCTGATAAGCCTTTTTGTGCTGCTGTATACGGCGATCTTCCGCCGCGACAGGACAGCCGCGTTCATCCTCGCGGGGTATCTGGCGCAGCTTCTGCCGTGGGTGCTCGTCACACGCCTCACGTTTGAGTATCACTATTTCCCCTGCACGGTGTTTCTGCTGCTGTCGCTGGGATATTGCTTTAAGCTGATACGGCTTGGCAGCCGGCGGTGGCGGTGGTATCTGGGCGGGTTTGCTGCGGTGTCCGCGGCGCTCTTTGTGCTGTTCTATCCGGCGCTGTCCGGGCTGGTGGTTGATAATGCCGCCGCAACAAAGCTCCTCGGCTGGCTGCCGACATGGCCGTTCTGACCGGCGCTTATGCCGCCATGCGTGGACGTAAAGCAACTCTGCGCATGGCGGCAAATAATTTGGCGAAATCGCAAAATACATCTTGACATTTGCTGTTCGTTCTGATATTATACTTTTGCTCATGGGGGTATAGCTCAGCTGGGAGAGCGCTTGAATGGCATTCAAGAGGTCAGCGGTTCGATCCCGCTTATCTCCACCAAAAATGACGAGTTTTGCAGCAAAACATGCAAAGCTCGTCATTTTTTATTCTTTCTGCTTTATTTCTACTATACACATGCTATCAACACAGCCCCTGCGGCACTGATGTACCGCAGGGGCTGTGTCTTCAGTTCACTCGTTCTCAGTGCACGCATCGGCGAGCATGCTGAGGAAGGCGTTGATGTCGCTCACTTCCCATGCAAGGGTGCCGCTGCCGTCAATTCCGTCAGGATAGATAAGCTGTGTTCCGCTGCGGCGCGCATCGTACGAATCCTTGAGAATGGCGACGGGGGCGTCGTCATCCCAATCGTTGAGCGGGACAATATCCGCCGTGCCAATGTCAAGTATCGCCTGACACTGCTCATAGTTATATGCCCTGCGTCCGTCTCCATCCGTGACAGCTCCCTCGACAAAGTAAGCAATATCATCAAAGTGCGAGCTGTCGGTGCCGTAATACTCCTCGATAAGATACCCGTCGCGCCGCTGATTGGCAGCGTTCGCCACAACAAACATCGCCGACACATCCTCGCTGGCTGTAAGCGTGCCGTCGGCAAGAACGTAATTTGCCACGCACTGATGGATATATCCGTTTTCATCGGTATAGCTGTACCACGAGACGAGACTGTCCGCGCCCGCCGCATCGGTGACGAGCCAGCGCGCCGCGCCCGTGCCGTCCTCCACGCTGCCTCCGGTGCAGTGCTCCTGCGCAAAGCACCGGTTCAGCCCGCCGTCATAATCCCACAGCTCCTCATGCAGACACCACAGCGTCTCTCCGTTATCGCCGACGCTGTACTGCCGGTTTTCCTCGGAAAAGCTCTGGTCAATATAATATAGATACATCTCATACTGCCCGTCAAGATCAAAGTCGATAAGCCTTGCATACGCCAGACCCTGCGCGCCCGTTGACGCCTGGCACACTCCGTAGCGCCCGGTATAGTCCGTTATCACGCCGATATACGCCTGCGCGCACTCGCTCGTAAGCGGTGCGATCTCCGCTGCGGCGGCGCTCTGCGGCGCGGCGGCTTCCCCGCTCGCCGCCGTGTCCGGCTCAAGTGAAAATGAGGCAAGATTATCCGGCACGGTATCTCCCGCGCGGCGCACATCCATTATCCCGCGCACGGCGAGCGCCCCTACCACAACGCCGGTAACCAGCAGACCGCAGGCAAGCACCCTCGTTCCCTTCTTCGCGCCGCGCGATGCGCGCTCATACGCCGACGGCCGCGGCGGACGTTTTCTTTCTGAACCCCGGGACGGATCAGCGCCCGTCGCACCGGATCGGCGCTCATCGCCGTTCCGCTCACGCGCCGGGTCGGCGGCGCGCCGCGATGGCGCAATCTGCCGCGGCTCGTCAGCCGTCGTCACCCGCAGGGCGGACGTGTATCCGCACTTCTGCGCAACGGTCATGCCGATGCTGAGCGTAATGGATGGGGAGAGCACCGTCTCCGCCTGCATCGCCATCAGCGATGCCCTGAGCTGCGTCGGCGTAACGCCGCGCTCCGCCCCGGCGCTGTCGCGGTAAATACAAAGGCTCTTTTCCGCAACATCCAGGCAGGTTTTCACCGTGCTCTCGCCGCAGCGCATCACAGAACCGATCTGCGCGAGCGACATACCGTCAACATAGCGAAAAAGCACGGCGATGCGCTGCATATCCGAAAGGCGGCTGAACGCATCCGCGCAGAAGCGGCGTACCGTCATTTCGTCCGCGTCGGCCGCCGGGGCGGCGGCAGCGGAGGACGGCGCGGCGTCCGCCGGCGTTTTCTGCCGCTTTAGCCGGGCATAACAGAGATTTCCCGCAATAGCGCACAACCATGTCTCCGCCGTTGCGGGCGTTCTGAGCTTTTCAAGGCTGCGGAACGCCGCCACGAACGTGTCCTGCACCGCGTCCCACGCACTCTCGTCACTTTTCAGCACGGTTTTCGCGTGAAAATATATGTTATCCTTCGTTGCAAGGTATATCGCTTCATAAGCGCATGTATCGCCGCCAAGCACGCGCTCCACCAGCGCCGCCAGTTCTGTTTTGTCCACCATATGCCGCTCCTGCTTCTGCTGTATTACAAGTTGTCACTGAACATAAAATAGGTAACATAATTATAGCACAGCCCTGTGGCGGCGCACAAGCACCCAAAGCGAAAAAAGGCGAAAATTTTGAGCGCACCGAAAACCGGTGCGCTCTGTCATATATGGGTCATATATGATATGGGTTATTCTTCTTCGTCCAGAAGATTTGTCATGCTCTTCAGGCTGATCATCAACGTCGAGATATTATGCAGCAGCGCCGTCGTCGCCGGCGGCAGAACGCCCGCAACGCCAAGGCAGATGAGCATGAAGTTGAAGCTGATAATTTTGCGGTAGTTGCCGTGGATGCGCGCCATCAGGGCGTCGCTCAGGCGCTTGAGCGTCAGAAGCGAATAAAGGCTGTCCGCACCGACGGTGATGTCGGCGACCTCGCGTGCGATCGCCGCGCCGTCGCTGATGGCAATTCCGGCGTCCGCCTCTGATAGCGCCGGGGAATCGTTCACCCCATCGCCGAGCATTATTACCTTGCGGCCCGCCGCGCGTTCCGCACGGATGAAGTTTGCCTTGTCCTCCGGCAGCACCTCTGCATAGAACTCATCCACGCCGACGGCCGCAGCGACGGAACGCGCCGTGGCAGCATTGTCGCCCGTCATCATCACGAGCTTGGGAATGCCCAGCGCATGCAGCCCGTCAATGACCTCCCGCGCTTCGGCACGGAGCGGATCTTCAATACATATCACTGCCGCAAGCACGCCGGATATGCCAAGATACAGATGTGAATACTCGCTTGGCAGCGCGTCAAAGCGCTGCTGCTCACCCTCGGGAATAACGCAGTGCTCATCCTCAAAGACAAAGTGCTGGCTGCCGATGACGACCTTTTCACCGTCAACGCTGCTCGACACGCCGTGCGCCACGATGTAGTCCACGCGGGAATGGCGCTCCTCATGGCGCAGATTACGCCGCTCCGCCTCCGCGACGACCGCCTTTGCCATGGAATGCGGGTAGTGCTCTTCAAGGCACGCCGCAAGACGCAGCATATCATTCTTGTCCTTTCCGCCGAACGTGACCACATCGACCACGCGCGGTGATGCATACGTGAGCGTACCGGTCTTGTCGAAGACGAATGTTTTCGCCTCGGAGACCGCTTCGAGAAACCGCCCGCCCTTGACGGAGAGCTTGTATGTGCTTGCTTCTTTCATCGCCGAGAGCACCGCGATGGGCATGGAGAGCTTCAATGCGCAGGAGAAATCCACCATCAGCACGGCGAGCGCGCGCGTGGGGTTGCGCGTGATCAGCCAGATGAGCGCCGTTGCGCCGAGGCTGTACGGCACAAGGCTGTCCGCAAGATGCGCCGCCTTGCTCTCCGCGCCGGACTTGAGCTTTTCGGACTCTTCTATCATTTTCACGATGCGGTCATACCGCCCCGCACCGCTGCACTTTTCCACGCGGACGGAAGCGCTGCCCTCCTCCACGACCGTGCCGGCGTAAACATAGCCGCCCTCGCATTTGCGCACAGGCAGCGGTTCGCCGGTAATCGACGCCTGATTGACCATGACCTCTCCGTCGATGACCTTGCCGTCGAGTGGGATCATATTGCCGGTGTTGATCGTCACTACATCGCCGACCTTTACATCGCCCACATTGACAAGCACGTCGCCGTCCGCGGTCTGAAGCCAGACCTTATCGACATTGAGCGCCATACTGCGCGCAAGATCCGCCACGGATTTCTTATGCGTCCATTCCTCAAGCGTCTCTCCCACGCCGAGCAGGAACATTATCGAGCCTGCCGTGGCATAGTCGCCACGCAGCATGGACACCGTGATCGCCGTCGCATCGAGAACGGGCACCCGTATTTTCCCGCGCAGCAGGCATACAAGCCCCGTCTTTATATAATGCAGAGAGCGCCACAGCGTTATCGCCGTGCGCACCGGCGCTGGCAGTATAAGCTTATTTACGCACCGGCACAGCACCGCGTTGACAAGCCTGTTTTGATATTCCCTGTCGAGCGCGCGGGCGCTGTGCTCGTTGGCAAGCGCCGCCGACGCTTCATATGAAAACCCGGCGAGCGCCGCGGTTATCTCGCCGCGGGGCGCGGTGTATGCAATCACCGCATCACATGTGCGGTCATACACCTTAACCTCGCTGACACCTGCAACTGTGCGCAGATACGCCTCCAATATGTCCGCCTGCAAAAGCGTCATGCGCGGCTGCGCCATGCGCACGCGCATACGCCCCGGCATTTCATGCAGGATCGTGCATTTCATGTTTTACTCTGCCTTCTTTGCGCTGTCCTCAATTACTTCCTGCTCAGCCTCGACGGCATACTTCTCGTTGAGGAGCTTCGCCTCGGCAAGAATGTCATCCGCGCTCTCCCTGATGCTGGTAGCAGTCGTCATGACACAGTCTCTTGCGCGCAAAGCGGCAGCCGCAGTGTGCACATACACCTTTTTGGCGTCACGGCCGGCAAGGATCTTCAGCCCGGCTGTGCCAAAAAGCACCCCGCCGGCAAATGCAGCAATTTTATTCATGTTCATATCCTCCCTTTAGCGTTTGGTTAGTGTTGTCTAACCTTTTTTCATTTTTTCAGAACGGCTCCGCCGTCCTGCGGTTTCTATATATCACAAGCACGCCGTTTTTTCAATAGGCATTTGTAAATTTTTCTTTACGTCTTTATGCATTTGTTCGCATTTGTTTTGAAGTGAACACTGATTCACGCGCCGAATTCTTATAATTTATCTCAAATTGATAAAACCGGCGTTTCTCTTTTGTGAATATACAACAAAAATGCAGTGCTCCTATTGACACTTCTCACAAGCAGTGCTATTATACGCCCAAATTGAATCGCTGATTGAATGTAGATAGAGGCGCGGTATCCATCAGTAGCTCTCCTCCTTGCCAGGCAGCATGGAAAGCAAAAGGGGCCACCGCCGAAGCCTGCGGAGAATGCCTGTTCTCCTCCTGCTGGGTCGGCAGAGAATATCTGCCGGACTGTCACATGTTTTCTTGTGAAGCGCTATCACTGGTTATACGGCTTTCGGCAGCATTGTTTTTATCATCCGTTGTTTTCCCAATGCCGCCTTTTCCCGATTTCCCATGAACCGCTTGACAAGCGGTTCATTTTATTTTATCTGACCGGCGGGTATGAAAAAGCCGGAACGGCGCGCAAAGCGCCGAAGAAAGGAAAAAAATGATAAGAAGAGTTATCGCTTGCCTTTTGTCTCTTGTTATGGCGCTGGCGCTGTGCGCCTGCGGCAGCTCCACCGCGACCGATACCACAGCCCCTGCGGATACCGCCGCCTCTTCCGGCAGCGGTGTTGAGGACGGCGTGCTCACTGTGGCAATGGAATGCGCCTACGCCCCCTATAACTGGACGCAGAGCGACGATTCCAACGGCGCCGTGCCCATCTCCAACGTGCCCGGCTCCTACGCCAACGGCTACGACGTGATGATCGCAAAGAAGATCTGCGAGGCGAACGGATGGCAGCTTGAGATCGTCCAGTCCGACTGGGATTCTCTCGTTCCCGGCGTGCAGACCGGCACGTTTGACGCTGTCATCGCCGGTCAGTCCATGACGGCGGAGCGCTCCGAGCAGGTCGATTTTGCCGGACCTTACTTCTATGCCACCATCGTTTGCCTGACGAAGGCCGACAGCCGCTTTGCCAGCGCGAAGAGCATCGCCGACCTTGCAGGCGGCAGCTGTACCGCGCAGATAGCGACGATATGGTATGACCAGTGCCTGCCGCAGATCCCCGATGCCGACATTCAGCCCGCCGTCGAGACCGCGCCTGCCATGCTCATGGCGCTTGAGACCGACACCGTTGACTTTGTCTGCACCGATATGCCCACCGCGCAGGGCGCAGTTGCGGCATACCCTGACATGGTCATACTTGACTTCTCCGGCACGGACGGCGACTTTCAGTTCTCCGATGAGGTCCGCGCGGAAAACGTCAACATCGGCGTTTCCCTGCGCAAGGGCAACACCGTGCTGAAGGATGACATCAACAGCGTTCTCTCCACCATGACCGTTGATGACTTCAATTCCCTCATGGCCGAGGCGATCTCCATCCAGCCCCTCAGCGAGTAATTGAGCAAATAATCTTTGTACAAAGGATGATCCCCCATGAATAAATTCGTGCAGCTCGGCAGCGACATTGCCAGGCTCTGGTCAAAATACAGCGGGCTATATCTGAGCGGCGTCGGCAACACGCTTCTGCTCGCGCTCAGTGCGACGCTCATCGGCTGCGTAATCGGGTTTGCGTGCGGTGTGCTGAACACCATCCCCTGCTCCAAAAACGATTCAGGTGTGAAGAAGTTCTTTGTGGGGCTCGTGCGCGTGATCGTGCGCATCTATGTGGAGGTTTTCCGCGGCACGCCAATGGTGCTGCAGGCGGTGTTCATCTATTACGGTCTGCCGTATTTCACCGACAACGCCGTGAAGTTCTCCGGCATCTGGCCGGCGGCTCTGCTGGTCGTGTCCATCAACACGGGCGCATACATGGCAGAGTCCGTGCGCGGCGGCATCATCTCCATTCCCGCCGGGCAGACCGAGGGCGCAAAGGCCATCGGCATGACGCATGTGCAGACGATGGTGAACGTTATCCTGCCGCAGGCGCTGCGCAACATCATGCCGCAGATAGGCAACAACTTCATCATAAACGTGAAGGACACCTCCGTCATGTTCATCATCGGCTTTCCGGATTTCTTTTCCGCGCACCGCGCCGCCGTCGGCGCAAGCTACCTGTACTTTCCATCCGCCACGGTGGAGATGCTGGGCTATCTGACGATGACGCTTATCGCGTCGTTCCTGCTCCGCTGGCTGGAGCGGCGGCTTGACGGCGACAGCAGCTATGAGCTTGCGAGCGGGGATCAGCTTGTTATGGCTGCCGGAACGTACAGCCACCCTGACCGCGGCACGCCCTTTGACGAGCGCAGCGCCGAGTTTGACGAGCGCGCGCTCAGCCGCACCGGAAACTCATCCACGAGGGGAGATCGATAACGATGAGCGAAAAAATATTGCAGATAAGCCATCTTTCAAAGTCCTTCGGGTCGCATGAGGTTCTGCGCGACATTGACTTTTCCGTGGAAAAGGGCGACGTTATCAGCATCATCGGCGCGTCCGGTTCGGGCAAATCCACACTTCTGCGCTGTATAAATCTCCTGGAAACGCCGACTGCCGGCGAAATACTATATCACGGCAAAAACGTCGTCGGACGCGGCGTGAACGCGCCGGAGTACCGCTCGCACGTGGGCATGGTGTTCCAGAGCTTTAATCTTTTTGAAAACATGACCGTGCTGGAAAACTGCATCATCGGGCAAGTCAAGGTGCTCAGGCGCAGCCGCGAGGACGCGCGCGAGCATGCGATGCGCTATCTCGACCATGTCGGCATGGCGCCGTATATCAACGCCCGCCCGCGGCAGATCTCCGGCGGGCAGAAGCAGCGCGTTGCGATCGCGCGCGCGATGGCGATGGATCCGGAGGTGCTGCTCTTCGACGAGCCGACAAGCGCACTCGACCCCGAGATGGTGGGCGAGGTGCTGAACGTGATGAGGTCTCTCGCCGATGAGGGCATGACGATGCTGGTGGTGACGCACGAAATGGCGTTCGCCCGCGATGTGAGCACGCACGTTATCTACATGAATAACGGTCTTATCTGCGAGCAGGGTGCGCCGGACGTACTGTTCACCGACCCTCAGCAGCCTGAGACGCGCGAATTTCTTGCCCGCTTCCGCAAGGGTTAAAGCTGCATAATTGCGTTGAAAAAGCCGCCCCGTCGGGCGGCTTTTTCAGATTCATGCATGCAAATTTAAGCGTGACCCAGTTTGTTACCCGAGACAAGCCTCTGTGATGAGTATAACGCATAGCGTGTTTTTCTTTTGCGGTTTTGGGCTGAGTGTGCGGTAAGATGGGGATCCTGCTTCCACTGTTACATGCTTCTTGCCGCCCTGTTCTTTATTGTTCATTAAACCAAAAAGCTCGCTTGATTGCTTGACTTCCTTGACAGGCTGACGGCGCAGCCGGAGCTGCGCCGTTTTTCATAGATAGCCGCACACGGTAACATTTCGGTAATCACTCGATCGGGCGGCTGTGGTAGAATGTAGAGCAAAGGGAGATGAAGCCATGGGCAACAGAATTTTGATGATTGAGGACGACGCCGCTATCGCTGAAGCGGTAAAACTGAATCTGGAATGTGCAGACTACACCGTTGCCGTATTCGATAATGGTCTAACCGTCCGGGACGCGCTGAAGCTCGATCACAGCTACGATCTCGCGCTATTGGACATGATGCTGCCGGGACTGGACGGCTTCGCGCTGCTTCCGGAGCTGCGAAAATATGATATACCGGTAATCTGTCTGACCGCCATGGGAGACGCGCAGCACGAGGTGATCGGGCTTCGCAGCGGTGCGGAGGACTATATCGCCAAGCCCTTTGATATGCTTGCCCTGATGGTGCGCATGGAAAAGGTCCTCAGACGCAGCGGAAAGCTCCAAGAGATCTACCATTTCCGGGACCTGACTTTGGACAAGGGCAACCGCCGCCTGACCCGGAAGGGGGAGGAGCTCAGCCTGCCGCCGCTGGAATTTGACGTGCTGGCAGTGCTCATGAAAAACAAGAACCGCACTGTGTCCCGGGAGCGTATTCTGAATGAGATCTGGGGGCAGGATTACTTTGGGGATATCCGCACGGTGGACATCCGTGTTGCCAATCTGCGGAAAAAGCTGAACCTATCCGAGGCAATCCGCACCATTTCCAAAGCCGGGTACCGGTTGGAGGAACGATGAGGCTGAGAACAAAACTGACGGCCCTCTGCGCGGCGCTGCTCCTTCTGGTGGCGGTGAGCCTGACGGCAGCCATGCTCTGGCAGGTTCGGGCGCAGTCCTATGATATGCTTCTGGAAAGCGGGAATAAGACGCTTGCAGAGCTGAGCACCACCTTTGAGCAGTCTGCCTACAGAGGCTTTCCGGAGAACGGGGCCGCGTTGGAGACTTTTTTGACCTATTGCTTCCGCAGCTGCGGCGTTCCCGGGAGCGCTCTGCTCTTGGACGGGGAATACCTGTACGCAGCCACCTCCATTGCGCCGGAGAAATATCTGGACGCTTCCAATGGGACAGCCTCATCTGCCAGGGTCTATGTCCAGGAAAAGCATTTTCTGATTCTGGGCAAGGCACTGGACATCCGGGGAAAAACGTGCAGAATATACCTGGTGGAGGATGCCGGTCATATCTATGCCCAGCTTTGGCAGCTCAGCGGACAGTTCGCGCTGCTGGCCCTGGTCATCGGACTGCTGGGACTGGGGGGAATCCAGCTCATTATCTCCCGGGCCCTTCGGCCTCTTTCTGAGTTGACCCAAGCGGCGGAGCGCATTGCCGGCGGCAACTACAGCCAGCGGGTCAACGTCCATTCCTCGGACGAGGTGGGCAGACTGGCTGGGAATTTTAACTGCATGGCCGCAGCGGTGGAAACCCATGTGGATGCTCTGCGGGAGCAGAATCAGCGGCAGAAGCTCTTTATCGGGGCCGTAACCCACGAGCTGAAAACGCCCCTGACATCCCTGCTTCTGAATGTGAACACCCTGGAAACGGTCTATCTGCCGGAGGAAAAGCAGGAGGCGCTGCTTGTCAGCATGGATACCCAGCTCCATTGGCTGGAAACCATGGTGAAAAAGCTTCTGACCCTGCTTTCCATGCAGAAGAACGCCAGACGCTCCAAAAGCTCTGTTCCGGAGCTTTTGGAGCGGGCGCAAACGCTTACTGGACCGGTTTGCGCGAAATACGGCGTTTCTCTGAAAACGGTATGCCATGCAGATACCTTCTCCATGGACAGTGACCTCATGTGCAGCGCCCTGGTGAATCTGATTGAGAACAGCGCCAAGGCATCCGCCCCGGGGGACGTCATTGAGGTTCTGGCGGATCAAAAAGGCTTTGTGGTCATGGACCACGGCCGGGGGATCCCGGAGAAAGACCTTGCCCGAGTCACTGACCCCTTCTACATGGGTGACCCCTCCCGCAGCAAGCAGTCTGGCGGCTTCGGTCTGGGGCTGGCCTTGGTGAAGGAGATTGCCGCCGTTCACGGCGGCAGGCTGGAAATCGAAAGCCAGCCTGGGCGGGGGACTACCGCAAGAATTACGCTGCCTCACCCGTAACCAAACGGTAATGTGCCGGTAAACTCTTTCTTTCGCGCCTGTGGTATTCTGGAACCATCCCAAGAACAGGAAAGGATGTGCTTTTATGAAAAAGAGACCCATGCGTCTTCTGACCGCCGCTCTGGCGCTGACAATGCTGTCAGGCTGCGGCACTGTCCAGACGAACACAGGGAACACGGAAGCGGAAACCAGCATCAACCAGGCTATGCTCCTTGAAAAGAGCAGCCGGCCCCAGAGCCGGGATTACACCTTACCGGAGAAATTCACCGGGGACTGGACAGCCCAGGAGGGGCGGCTCACCATCCACGCGGATGCGGAGGTTGTGGCAGACTTGGGAACCGCATTGCCCACAGCAACCGTCACTCCCAGAGAATTCACCCAGGAGGACGTGGACAAGCTGTTTGCCGTGCTGCTGAAGGGCAATCCGGTATACGGCTATGTGATGACAAAGCAGGAGTGCCAAGAAAATATTGATTACACCAAATCCGATCAATGGAGGCCCGGTACGGATGGTCAGACACGGACGCCGGAGCAGGTAGAACAGCGCCGCCAGGAACTGATCGACTATTACACAGAGCTGATGGCAACCGCACCGGAGGAGAAGCCCATCATCCATGGCTTTGCTGATTCCGGCGAGCCGGATGAGATCAGCGGCACTGCCACGGTGGATGGAAAGGAGTACAAGGTATCCATCCAAAACAACATAGGCAGTTCTTGGACAGCCGCAGTTATCCAGCGGCATGAATACGAGTATCGGAACGGAGAGGAAGATTGGGGTGAAATATCCAAAGAAGATGCCGCTGCGTTGGGAAACGCTTTGATAGAGGAACTGGGTCTTGACAATATGGTGCTGGACGATGTACAGCCCAACAACCAGGGCGGCGTCGAGGGCACATGGCAGCTTTATTACGTGCCCTCTGTAAATGGTATTCCCATCCCCAGCATCCGAGAGAACAACGTGCGCAACGGTTCTGAGGAATTTGGTGACTCTGCGACGGGATATCAGTACTGGGACTACAGCGCCTCGGAGGAAAGCAATTCGGATACCGTTTCCTGGCAGATGGAACATGTTTCTATGATTGTAGGGAAGGAAGGGCTGCTGTCCTTCGGGTGGTACTCTCCCAGCAGTGAACCCATCGTCCAGGAGACCCAGACGGCGCTGATGTCTTTTGATGAAATCGCCGCAATTGCGGACTCAATGCTGCCAGTGGTAGTTATCGGTCCTTCGGAGGGTAAAAGCCTCGTTGAAATTGACAAGATCGACGGAGTCAAGAGCTGCATGGACGTAGACATTACGAAGGTATCTCTGTCCCTCATGCGCGTCCGTGACAAAGGGTCCCTGCAGGGCACGATTGTCCCCGTGTGGGATTTCTGGGGCACCTATGACTGGTACTGGCAGGAGGAGGACAACACCCAGCCCTATATGAAAAAGGGCGCAAACCTCACCACAGCGCCCATGCTGACCCTGAACGCCGTTGACGGAAACGTGGTCAGCCGGTTGTTTGGATATTGAGGTTCATTTTCTGAGGAAAAAGGGTCAAGATCCGCCTCAAATCGATAAACCGCCGTCGAAAGCGCGGTCAAAAAAGTCCTTGCAGGACTTTTTTGACAAGCTGAGAAAAAGCCGCCCCGTGTGGGCGGCTTTTTCGCGTTTTCAGCTCAATTTTATGACAAGACGGTTCTCATCCGGCAGATATTTAATGCATCCCTCGTCGGGGTAGCAGGGCATTTCGTCATACCACTGGCATCTGAGTATTGTATCCTCGCGGTACATATAGAGGTCAAGCCCCAGGTAGTACTTTATAAAGTCAACACGGGTGTAGGTGTTGACAAGATCCTCATTCGGACCTGTAAAATCGCCGGTGTCAAGCTCGTCGGTGAAGTGCGTCAGCCCGCTTTGCACGTCGCCCACAAGGTCAATGACCGTGTAGCGGCTGAAATTCGGGTTGTCCATGACCTCCGCCATGAGCGCGTTATAAAACGAGAACGCATTTTCATACTCAAGATACATCTTGAGATACACCTTGTTTGCAAAGTACACGTTCGACGCGATTATCGCGGCAGCCGCGAGCGCCGTCACCGCGCGGGCGGCACGCAATGCGGGCTTTTTCTCCCCCATCGCCGCCTCGACCGCCACCGCGGTCAGCACGTAAAACGACACGAACGAGAACATCACGAGCGAGTGGATAATATCCGCAGAGGCGATGAGATACATGCAGTTGACGCTCAGCGGGTAAAGCGCCAGCAGCACTATCAGCACTGCGGTGCGGCGCGCGTCCCTTGCACGCACGGTGCAGATGACGACCGTACAGACCACCGCGAGCGCGCAGACGATGTGCGCCGCCATGGAGACCCCGGAGTTGACAAAGCCGAAGTTTCCCGAAAGGAAGATACCGATGAACGATGAGTACGCCGCGGCAAGGCTGCGCCCAAAACCGGCGCTCGCCGTGACCTCATATTCCTGGTAGCCGGAACCCACGGCGCTCTCAACAATGAGCGTGACAAGATAATATATCCCCAGTGCCGCCGCCAGCAGCACAAGCAGCACAAGCCCCCGGCGCAGAACGGCTCCCGCATCGCTGCCGGAAAGCAGTTCCTTTATCATAAGCACAACGCAAAGGCTCGCCGCAAGGGCGATGTACGCCTGATATATCCCAAGCGCAAACGCCAGCAGCACCACGCCCGGCACGCACCGCCGCCCGCCGCCGCGTGCAAAGAGGCGCACGGAGATAACGGCGAGGAGGATCGCCAGCGCGTAAGGCGCGCTCGTGAACATATAGCAGAAGTTGCCCGTGAGCGCGGGGAACGCCGCGACTGCGCCGCCGAGCAGCGCCTGCGCCACGCGCCCTCTTATCTCAAAGCAGTCGACGATCACGCACACCGCCACCGCGATGAGCGCCAGCCCGATGACGCCGTATATCCACGGCATGGACACATCCGGGAAGAGAAGCTTCGTCGCCTCAAGCCCCCAGCGTCCGGAGGTCAGCGTCGCGCCCTTGGAGAAGAGCGCCGCGGTCTCGTCCGCATTGAGAAGCTTATTGGTAAAGGCGTACATGTGCGCGAGAAAGCCCACGGCGATCGTTGAGGCAATGGGCACGGCATATCGCCGCACCGCACCTGAAAGAGCGAGCGCCGCGCGCTCACAAAGCGAGAGGCTTTTATCCTTCATCATGATCCTCCTCAGCCCAGCTTCACAACGACATAACCGTCGATCGTTTTTATCGACCCATAGTATGGGTACTCCGCCATATCCGCAAATTCATCCGTCGCCGCAAGCGCCGTGCACTCCGCCTCCGTCGCGAGCAGAACATTGCTGCCGAGATAGCGGCGGATGAAGTTCTCGCGCGAGTAAGCGTTGATGAGGCTGCGGCTTGGACCTGTGATATAGCCGAGGTCGAGCTTGCCGTCAAAGCTTGTGACGGCGTTGTCCTGTTTGCCGATTATGGCGATCTTCGTACCGTAGGTGAAGCCTTCCGTGTTCTCGGCGCGGGTGAGGAGAATCGAATAAAACGAATATGCATTTTCATACTCAAGGTACATCTCAAGATACACCTCGTTTGCAAAGTACACGTTCCCCAGCAGCACCGCCGCAAGAATAACGTACACCGCATCCCGCGCGGCGCGCTGCCACAGCGCCGCGCCGCCCGCCAGACGTTCGGCGAGCATCGCCGCGAGAATGTATATTGCAACAAAGCTGTAAATGACAAGAGTATGGATGGAATCCTTACTCATGGCAAGGAACATCGCATTTATCGCCAGCGGCAGCAGCGCCGTCAGCACCAGAAGCACGACGCACTCCGCCGCCGCGCCCGCGCGGAGCTTTTTCACGGCGGCATACACCGTCCCTGCAGCGATGAGCGCCATGAGCACGATGTGCGCCCAGCGCGAAAGCTCGCTTGTTATGAGGGCATACTCACGGTAGGTGAAGTAATAGACGAAGAAATCATACGCCATGCGCACCCTGCCGGGTATGCCGGCGGAGTTGGCGTTTTCGCGGACATAGTCGTTGAATTCCGTTCCAGTGAGGGCAAACACCGCCAGCGTCACTGCGGCATACGCCGCCAGCGCGGCGAGCAGCAGCGCAAGAGCGCGCAGGAGAAAGCGCACAACAGGCTTTATCGTCTGCTCCCCGTCGAGACAGAGCATCACCGCGTACAGCAGCATAAGGCTAGCCGTGAGGGCGACGTATGCCTGATATATCCCCAGCGACAGCACAAGAAGCAAGACGGCGGCGATGCACCCGCGCTTCCCGCCGCGGCAGGCGAGGTATGCCGCGAGAACGGCAAAAAGAAACGCCAGCGCGTAGGGCGCGCTTGTGAACATGAAGCAGAATGTTCCCGTCTGTGAAGGGAACGCCACGATCATCCCCGCCAGCAGCACGCGCATCAGCGGGCTTTTTATCTCAAAAAGCCGCACGATCAGGCACACGGAGACCGCCAGCAGCAAAAGGCTCACCAGGCCGTAGAGCCACGGCATGGAGTAGTCCGGGAAGATGAGCTTCACCGCCTCAAGACCCCAGCGCCCTGAGGTCACCGTCGCTCCCTTGCCGAAGAGGGATTCTATCTCGTCTGCATTAACGAGCTTATTGGCAAAGGCGAACATGTGCGCCGCCAGTCCGAACACGAGCGCCGCAAAAAACGGCAGCCGGTCGCGTGCCGTGCCTTGCCACGCGCGCTTTATCGCGCGCTCCAGCGGGGTCGGTTTATTTTTTTCCACGGCTCTCGCTCCTTTCCATCGCAAAATCGGACGCCCGGACAAATCCGTATGCCGCCACAGGTATCATCAGAATTATATAGCACAGGGCATACTGCGACTTTGCCTCGAACAAAAGATGGTACAGCAGTCCGCCAAGAATGACAAGCGGGAAGATCGCCGCCATGATGTCCTTTTTGCGCCACAGCAGCGCCAGCCCCAGCGTAAAGCCAAGAAAAACAAACTGCTGGAAATAATTCGCAAGCTGGGTAAGGCGGCGGGCAAAGCGCTGGCAGATAAGCTCATAGAGCCTGCCAGACTCGCTGTAGCTTTTTCGCACCTGATTTGTCCACAGCCCCTGATACGTCGGCTCATTCCACTGGCTGAGGAGCTTTCGGGAGAAAAAGCGCTCGCACTCGCGCGGATTTGCCTTGAAGTATTCCACGCGCGCGGCAATGGTCTCGCGCGCGGCCTGCGCCGTTGCAGCGGGATCGTAGCCTGATGCGGCGTATACATCGGTGGTGTACGCGCGCTCATACCAGCCCGAACAGCTCTTCCCCTCGCTCACGCCCATCGCCATCCAGCACAAGCGCGGCACGCCGCCGCCGTAATCGTTGCCGCTGCGCCGCTCGTAAACGCGCTGCGGCATATCCTTCGCGGCGAGCACCGCCGCCACGGTCAGCGCAAGGCATAGAGCGCTCCTCCATCCCGGCTTTTTCAGCAGCAGTACCAGCCATATTATACTAAGCGCGATGAAGAAAATGATGCAGTTGAGCTTCAGGCAGACCGACAGCGCCGTCAGCACGGCGCAGAGCACGCCGTCCGTAATACGCCCGCCCTCATGAAACCGCAGAAACGCCAGCACGGCGCACACAGCGCACATGAAGCCCGGGATTGTGCCGTACATATATGTAACAGACAGCACCCCCGGCAAAAAGAACAGCAGCAGCACCGCCGTTATCTTCTGCACGTCGGCATTTCGCGTAACGCGTCCTGCGCAGGCGATCACTGCGGCATAGCTCACGGCGAGATACATGACGTTCAGCCCCTGCAGCGCAAGTGCGGAGAAGCCCTCCGGCGCATTCGGCAGCACGGCATTAAAAAGGCGGAAAACAATCTCCTCATACAGCACAAATCCGAACTGGTACGGGAAGAACGTGAAATATTCCTTATAATAGCTGAGATCGCCTTTTGCCGCCTGGCGGGCAAAAAACGTCACGACATATGAATCCTCCGACGGCTGAAGCTTGGCCGAGCACACGAATGCCAGCCCGAACGCCAGCACCCACGCCATCAGCACCGCCGTCACGCGCCTGACGCTGACGTGCTCAAGCATACGGCGGAGGATGTACACCGCCGCGGCACATATGACAAGCACGATGACGTTGAGAAAGAAGTTATCGTAATTGAACGTGACGATCTCCCCGCCGACACCGCCGGTGCTCATCCCGGTCGTGCGGATGAGCGACATCGGCAGCAGAAACGCCATGAACGCCAGCGCAAGCGCAAGCACCGCGCCCGCGCAGACCCGGCTGAATTTATTCAGTTTTTCGTCTGTTCTTCCGCTCAACCCTGCTCCTCCGGATACGTCATTCTGTATTTTCTATTCGGCATTTTTATTCGAGCTTTACAATAATGTCCCTATCACGCTTCACAACGGAGCCGTCCGCCGGAAACGCCGGCATACTGTTATAGAGTTCCATAAAGCTCTCATCGGGCTCAAAGCCGAAATTTACGTTTTCGACGTTCGCGTTCTCCACGCGCTCGTCGAGCCCGAGATACTCCCGCAAAAAGCTTCCGCGGCTGTATGCGCTGATGAGCTCATCACGCACGGCGACGATGTTCCACATGTTTATTTCGGAGACCGTGTATAGTGCGCCGGAAGCTCTGCCCGCAAGCACCACACGCTCACCGCCCGTATACTCCGGCAGCGCCTTGATGCGTGAGACCAGCTGCTGGCAAAACCCATAGCTTTCCTCATACACAAGCTTCTGTTTGAGAAATATCATGTTGGAAAACACCGTATTTGCGCACAGTACGAGCGCAAGCAGCACCGCCGTGGCGTCGCGCACAGCGCCGCCGAACCTCGGCAGCCTTATGCCGTCCGCAAGCGACGCAAAGAGCACATACAGCGCGTAGAAGCTGAAATATTCCACCGTGTGCTGTCCCGGCGTCACTGCAGCGAGGCAGTTGATGCTCAGCGGGTATATCATGACAAGCAGCGCCAGGAGTATGCATTTGCCCCCCCTAATCCATTTGTTGGCAAGTGCATGCAGACATATGAGCGCCGCTATCCCCATCAAAAGAAGATGCAGCAAACGCGAAAACCCCGACGGCACAAGAAGCATATACCGGTACATAATGCCCTTGAAAAAGATCGCATACGCATTGAACAGTCCACGAAGCCCCTTAAAGGTGATCGACGCGGTGGCATAATCGTTGTACTGCGTCGCCGTGAGCGTCATGACGAGCTTATTGACCGTAAAGTACAGCGCGAGCCCTCCCGCCAGCACTGCTAGACACCATATGCCGCACCGGAACATGCGCCGCCAGCTCCACTCGCGCTCCGGCGCTTTTCTTATGAGATATGTCACAAATAGCCCGCTTGCAAGAGAAATATACGCCTGATAGATACCCAACGCGAGCGCAAGAAGCACAATGCCGGTCCAGCGCGTGTGTCTGCCGCCGTGCAGCGAGACATACACCGCCAGCGCGACAAGCAGCACCGCAAGCGCATAAGGCACGCTTGTGAACATATATGTATAAGTCATCGTCTGCACCGGGAAGCTCACGATCAATCCGGCGAGGACGCACTGCAATATGCGCCCTTTTATCTCGAACGTGCGGATAATAACGCAGGCAGACACCGTCAGTATCATGACGGCGATGACGCCGTATATCCACGGCATGGACACATCCGGGAATATATAGCTTGTCAGCGCGAGCGCCCAGCGCCCGGAGGAGAGCGTCGCACCCTTGCTGAAAAGATACTCCAGCTCATCCGCGTTGACAAACTTATTCGTGAAAGCATACAGGTTCGCCGCAAGACCGAACACAAATCCCGTGATAAGCGGCAGCTTATACTCCTCTGTCAGCGCCATAAAGCGCGTCCATATGCGCTGAAGGAATCGCGTCTTATCCTGCAATGCTCTCACTCCCCTTCTTTTATCTCTTCCCCTACCCCAGCTTTACGACAACGAAGCCGCCGATGCATTTCACGGATCCATCGTATGGATATATGGGCATATCCTCTATCTCAGCCGCCGCGCCGGAAGCATCCCACTGCGCCCAGTCAAACGCCGGCGGATCAAAGCCCGCGTAATACGTAAGAAAATCATTGCGGCTGTAAACATTGATAAGCCCCTCCATTATCCCCACAAGGTCGGAGGTGTCGATCTCGTCCGACGAATGCAGAAGCTCATGCGCGTCGCCCGTGAGAAGCACCATCGTTCCCTCTTCGTAGCCAGGCGTCGCCTTAACGCGCGCGGTAATGCCGGAATAAAACTCATAGGCATTCTCATACTCCAGCTTCATCTTGAGATAAAGCCGGTTGGCGTACAGCACGTTGCAGCCCACGACGACTGCAAGCGCCGCAGCAAGCACATCCCGCGCCGGTGCATGGCGGCGCGCCGGCAGGCTCTCCGCCGAGACCGCGGCAAGAATGTACACCGCCGTGAAGCTGTAGAGCATGAGCGTATGGCGCTGGGCGGAGATGACATAAAGGCAGTTCACGCTCAGCGGCAGCAGTGCCAGGAGCACCGCCGCCAGTATGGCGCGGTCGCGCTGCGGTCTTTCCTTTATATACCACAGCGCAAGCTCCGCTACGACTAACGCAATGCACAGATAATGCATCAGCTTTGACAGATCCGACGCAACAAGGTGATAATACCCCCGGTAAAAGTACCCGAGAAACGCCGTATATGCCACGCGAAGCCCGAAAAGTATTGATTTTATATCCGTCTGGAAGCTCGCATCGGCATAGGAGTTATACTCTGTATGCGATGCAAGCATTACTATCTTATTTATCACAAAATATGCCGCCAGCGCCAGCGCGAGATATACCGCGCACGATACTCCGCAGCGGACGATGCGCCTGACACCCCATTTGCCGTCGAGCGTGCGTTTGATAAGATACACCACGCACCAGCTCGCCGCGACGGAGAGATACGCCTGGTATATTCCAAGCGACAGCGCCAGCATCGCGCCTGCCGCGATATAGCGCCGGCGCCCCTTCCGGCGCAGCAGCACATACACCGATCCCACCGCCAGCAGCACCGAAAGCGCATAAGGCGCGCAGGTGAACATATAGCTGAACGTGACGATCTGCGACGGGAACACAACGAGAAGCGCCCCAAGCAGCGCCTGCCACAGCGTGCTTTTTATCTCAAAAATGCGCACCGTGAGACATGCCGCCGCCGTCAGCATCAGCAGCGACAGAACGCCGTTTATCCACGGCATGGATATGTCGGGAAACACATAGCTTGTCAGCGCAAGCGCCCAGCGCCCGGAGGAGATGGACTCGCCCTTGCCGAAAAGCCCTGCGATCTCGTCAAGATTCAAAAGCTTATTCGTGAACACGAAGAAATAGGCGGCAAGCCCGGCGGCAAGCGCTGACACGGCGCAGGGGGCATATTCTGCCGCGCGCTTTGTCGTTATGTCCACGGCATTCAGTCCCCCTCTCCCGTGATTTCTGCTTTTTTATTTAACAGCGAAGATCTGCCCACTGTGCGCGGCGACCGTGCCGTTATATATGCCGCACCCCGCTGCCGTGCAGTCTGCCGCGAAATCGCACACCGCGTCCCCGCGGTTTATCACCGCTAGATACGCCCCGTCGCGCGCGTCCGCGCCGAAAGCGTCCCTGCCGCCGGTGATATGGCGCAGTATCATCAGCACATCTGAATTTTCCGCCATGAACACGGCCTCGCCCGTGCTCATCGCGTCCGCCGCGCGGCGCTCATGGGCAAGATAGGCATAATAATCATGCAGCTCCCGCTCGCCCGGCTTGAACGGCTGGCGGTTGAATGGGTCGCACACGCCGCACATTCCCTGCTCGTCGCCGTAGTACACGCTCGGCACGCCGGGCACGGCAAATTGTATGAGCGCGCACAGCCGCTCCAGCTCCACGGCGCGGCGGAGCGCCGCGTCGGAAAATTGCAGCTTCAGCTGATCCTCCCGGCTGAGGTCGCGGATATTGAAGTCCACGCACAGCGCCGTGCGCAGCCTGTCAACATCGTGCGTGCCCAGAAGGTTCATGAGCGAGTAGTACATGGGCTTGGGGTAATTCATCTGCTGCGCGATGAGAAAGTCGCGCAGGGCGTAGGCATCCATATGTCCGCGCGCGAAAGCGAGCACGGCGTTTCTGAACGGATAGTTCATCACGCTGTCGAGTGAGCAGCCCAGCGCGTAGCTGCGGCGCTTGCCGTAGCTCTCTTTTATCACTGCGTCCTCCCACACCTCGCCCAGAATGAGCGCGTCGGGCTTCTCCTGCTTTGCCGATGTGCGGATGAGCGAGAGCGTCTCATCCGGCAGCTCGTCCGCCACGTCGAGCCGCCATCCTGACGCGCCGCGGCGCAGCCATGTTTTTACAACGCTGTTGTGCCCAAGGATAACGTAATTTTCCCAGTCGGTGTTCAGCTCGTTGACCTCCGGAAGGTCTTTGAATCCCCACCAGCAGCGGTAATCGTCCGGAAAATGCCTGAAATCATACCAGTTATAAAACTCCGACTGCTCTCCCTGACACGCGCCGACGGACGGATAGTTGCCGTAGCGGTTGAAGTATATGCTGTCCGCGCCGGTGTGAGAGAACACGCCGTCGAGGATGATGCGCATGCCGCGCTCCGCCGCCGCGGCGCACAGCCGCTCAAAGTCCTCCTCCGTGCCGAGGATGGGATCGGGACGCATATAGTCGGACGCATCGTAGCGGTGGTTGGAGCGCGCCTCGACGATGGGGTTGAGGTATATCACGCTGATACCAAGCTCCTCAAGATAGCCCAGCTTCCGCTCTATGCCGCGCAGCGTGCCGCCGTAAAAATCATCCGGGCTGTAGTCGCGCTCAAAGGCGCGCGGCTGCCAGCGCACAGGCTCATCGATGCTCGCGTGAAGCTCCGCCGTCTGTCCGAGAGCGCGATGGTATTCCACGCCGCGCTTTGCGGTGTCGTCGTCGGAGAAGGCGAAGCGGTCGGGAAATATCTGATACATGACGCTGCGGCGAAACCACGCGGGCGTGTCAAAATCCGCCGCCGCGACCGTCAGCCGGAAGCCCCCGCACTCATGTCCGTATATGCGTCCGATAAAGCCCGTTGCATCCGGGCAGAGCCAGTGCGTGCCGTCGTCGGTCTCGATGCGGAAAAAGAACCACAGCGCCTGCGGCGTGCCGGGCGCGGTGAAGTAAGCGGCATAGTCCCGCCCCTCGCGCGCCATTGGATACTCCGTGCGTCCAGCGTCGCCGTACACCGTGAGCGCCGCCGTGCGCACGCTGCCGCCAAGCACACGAAACGCAAGGCGAACCGTCTCCCCGCAGCGCAGCGCGCCGCCGGGACGGCGGCAGCCGTCGAGCCGGCTGTCATACAGCACGGACAGCCGGCACATCGCCGCCGAGCGCAGAAGGCTGATGATGTGCGCCGTGCGCGGCTGCAGGGCATGCATCTCGTCGGTGCTCACGCCGTCCGCGCGGATGTCCGCGCAGCAGTGCGTCACAACGTTATACGCCACGTTCATCGCAAAGCCGCAGTCGTCCATCAGAAGGCGCAGCAGCTCCGGCGCGACGAGCGGGTTGCTCTGGGCATAAAAGCACTCGCGCAGCCGGTCAAGCGTCAGCCCGCGGCGCAGACAGTCCTGCGCCGCGTGATACGCCGTCGCCGCCGCGTCAAAATACAGCCGCATGAGCGGCGGGCACTTGTCAGACTCAAGGAGCGCCGCAAGCTCTTCATCGCCTCCGGCGGCGCGCCAGCGCCCGTTTTCGAGGCGGGCAGCGACGGCGCGGCGGTTTTTATATTCTATTGAAAGCGCATAGTTCTCCGACCAGTGCTCAGCATAGCTGCCGCCGAAGTATACGGTGTATTGAACGTCATTCAAAGCATGCATATGTACAGTTTTGCGTACTCCTGTGCTGAAATTTCAAAGCCGAAGTCGGCGCGCATGGCGTTTGAGATAAGCGTGCGCATCGTCTCGCCGTTCTGCCAGCAGCCGAGAGCGCGGCGCACGGCGTCGCGCAGCTCCCATGCGTCATAGTTTGCAAATGAGAAGCCGTTGCCCTCGCCGGTATACTGGTTGTAAGGCGTGACCGTGTCGCGCAGACCGCCCGTCTCGCGCACGATCGGCAGCGAGCCATAGCGCATGGCGATCATCTGGCTCAGCCCGCACGGCTCAAAGCGTGAGGGCATGAGGAAGAAATCGCTGCCGGCATAGACAAGGTGCGCCAGATCCTCGTTGTAGCCCAGGTATGCGCACAGCCGCCCCTTATAGCGCTCCTCCGCGCCGCGCATGAAGTCTTCAAACCTGTATTCGCCCGAGCCGAGCAGTGCAAACTGCATGTCCTCGCGGCTCATCAGCTCATCGAGCGCGCAGGTGACAAGATCAAAGCCCTTCTGCTCCGTCATGCGCGTGACCATCGCAAAAAGCGGCACGTCCGCGCGCTGCTCCAGCCCAAGCCGCGCCTGAAGCGCGGTTTTGCACTGCGCCTTGCCCTTGAGATGCCCGCGGTCAAAGTGTGCGGGGATGCGCGGGTCTGTTTTCGGGTTGAAGACCTTTTTGTCTATGCCGTTTATAATGCCGGAGAGATCGTCCGCGCGGGCGTTGAGTATGCCGTCCAGCCCCTCGGAAAAATACGGTGTGCGTATTTCCCACGCATAGCTTGGCGAGACGGTATTTATCCTGTCTGCAAACACGCACCCTGCCTTGAGGAAGTTGGCGCAGCCGTAAAGCTCCATATACTCAGCGGTATAGTACTTCGAGTCGATCCCCAGAAGATCCTGCACAAAGTCAAAGCCGCATTTGCCCTGAAAAGCGATGTTGTGGATGGTCAGCAGGAATTTCAGCTTTTCCTGCATCGCGCCGGGGTACTGCGTGCGCGCGAGCATGGGGATCATGGCGGTGTGCCAGTCGTTGCAGTGGACAACGTCGGGCGCGAAGTCAAGACTGGGTATGGCGTCGAGCACCGCGCGGCAGAAGAAAGCGTACTGCTCAATCTCGTTGTACCCGCCGCGGTATATCCAGTCGCCAAAGTAACGCTCGCTGTCCACAAGATAGACGGTCACTCCATCAAGGTCGAGCTTTTCAATGCCGACATATTCGTGCCGCCAGCCGAGATCGACATAGAAATAGAACATATGCTCCACCCGGTCGGCATATTTTTCTTTAATTATCCGGTGGTATGGCGTGATAACGCGTGCGTCGATGCCGAGCGCCGCGAGCGCCTTGGGCAGCGTGCCCACAACGTCGGCAAGTCCGCCGGTCTTTGAAAGCGGCGCGCACTCAGCCGCCGCAATGAGCACGTTCGGCAGCGCCTTCCTGCCGCGCTGGTTGAGCATTTCACGAAATTCCTTTTTCATGTTTTTTCCTCCGTTAAATATCTCAGCTCTCTGACCCACACTCTCCCGATGTCTTCTGTATAATCAGTTTATTATACATCATTTTCATGTCAATTCCAAGCACAAAATATAGCGGAGCGGAAGAATCATCCTCCGCTCCGCGAAAAGGGCATTTTTATATGATATGTATAACGCCGAAGGTTACCGCAGTGATTATCCCCGCCGCCATAAGGATGCCAAGGAAGATGCACGGCGCGGCTTCCCTGAGCTTCATATCCAGCAGCGCCGCGATAAGCGCGCCGGTCCACGCCCCAGTGCCGGGCAGCGGTATACCCACAAACAGCAGCAGCGCAATCGGACCGTATTTTTTGACCTTTTCGCCCTTCAGGTGCGCCTTGTTCTCCAGCCTTGTGATGAATGCGTCCATTTTCGGCATACGCTGGCGCATCCAATGGAATATGCGGCTGATGTACACGATGATGAACGGCACTGGCACCATGTTGCCCAGCACTGCCGCCGTAAGCGCCAGCGGATAGTCAAGCCCGAAGCCTATGCCATACGGCAGCCCGCCGCGCAGCTCGATTATCGGGACCATGGAGATAAAAAAAGTTGCGACAAATTTGCCGAGAGTCGTACCTGTGAGCCAAGAAATCATATGCCACTCCGAGTTCGTATAGTTTCAATCGGCATTCAGTATAACACAGCTCACATTAAATAACAATCAAAGGTTTCGTTAATTTTTATTATTTTTTCATTGTCTTTTCTCTGTTGTGCTTTTGTGCGCTGTCATATATAATATGAATATGTATTGTTTTCTTCATTACGCTCACGCAAGGAGATAGGTACGCATGAAAAAACGCATGGACTCCATGCAGGCGCTGCGGTTTCTCGCGTGCCTGTGCATATTCGCGCACCACTGCTACATCACAAAGCTTGTGTACTGGGGCGTGTCCCTGTTTTTTGTTATGTCCGGGTTTCTGATGTTCTACGGGTATTATGACCGCAGCTTCGCCTCGCTCAGCCCTGCGGTCAGTCTGCGCTTCTCGCTGAAAAAGCTGTGGAAGCTCTACCCTCTGCATATTCTGACCATGCTGCCCATCCTCGCGCTGGAGATATATGCGCGCCGCTCCACGGGCGTGACCGTCGAATTCATCATTGCAGAGACCGCGGCAAACCTCCTGCTCGTTCAGGCGTGGCTGCCCAGGTACGCGCTCACTCTCAACGGCGCGGCGTGGTACCTTTCGGTGTCCATGCTGCTGTACTTCCTCTTTCCGTACATACTTGCGTGCATCCGCGCCTACCGTTCGCGCATCACAGCGATCGCGGCGTGCGTTGTTCTTTTTGCCGTGCAGACAGGGCTGTGCTCTCTCGCCGCGCCGCTGGGGCGCGCACTGTACGGGGAGGACTATTCAAGCTTTGCCTTCTGGTTCGGGTACATTTTCCCGCCCGTGCGTGCGATCGACTTTGCAGTGGGCTGCAACCTCGGTTATATCTTCCTCACCCGCCGCCCCGGCGAGGGCGAGAGCCGCCGCGAGAGCGCGGTAATGACGCTGTGCGCGGCAGCGCTGCTCATTGCCGCCGTGCGGACATTTAACGGCGGCCGCAGCTTCCTCGCGTTGGAGCAGTTCCGCTCGGCAGTGCTGTGGCTGCCGTTTGCCGGTGTAACGGTTTATCTCTTTGCCGTGGGCAAGGGGCTTATTCCCCGGCTGCTCACCAACCGCGTCACCGTGTTTCTCGGCAACATGAGCGCCGGGTTTTACCTTATCCATCAGGACGTCATCCGCCCGGGGTACATGCTGCTTGACCGTTTCGGGCTCACGCTTGAGCAGTGCAAGCCTATTTTGTTCTTTGCCTGCGGCGCGATCTCGCTGGCGCTCGCCGCCGCGTGGACGAAGGCGGACGCGCACATGCGTCAGTTCCTGCGGCAAAGCCGCCCGCGTCCCACTTGATTATTTCTGACAAAGTATTATAATATCACACTCGGAAGGTGAGAGCATGCATCAGAAAAAGCACGGCGCCGGAAAGGCGTTTATAATAATACTCATAGTGATCGCGCTGCTGCTGGCAGCGGGGATCGCGGCGTACTTTCTCTGGGAGCAGGCGCCGCTGCGCGCGGAGGAAAAGTCCGCCGCGCAGCAGACAGCCCTGCAATCCGGGGAGAGTGCCGTGGCGGAGGTCAATGCCGCCGCCGCGACGCCGTCCCCCACGCCGACGCCGGTGCTGGACAGCGGCGTCGCGCCCGACAACGAGCGGCACGACGGCGTGTACACGGTGCTGCTGGCTGGCATTGACATGTACACCGGGCACACGGACACGATCGTCGTCGGCCGTGTGGACACAAACACGCACAAAATGGACTTTGTGAGCATTCCGCGCGACACACTTTTGAACATGGACGGAGACATGCGCAAGATAAACGCCGTATACTATAACGCCGAGCAGCTCGGCAAAAGCGGGATAGACGCGCTGCGGCAGCGCGTGAAAGATATCGTCGGCTTTGAGGTGGACTGCTACGCGCTCATAGATCTGGATGCATTCGTCAAGGTCGTGGACGCTGTGGGCGGCATAGACATGTATCTTGATGAGCCGATAGAATACGACGATGTGTGGCAGGATATGTATATATCCAAGCCTGCGGGCGAGGCGCATCTGACAGGCATCGAGGCAATGACGCTGGTGCGCTACCGCGCGGGGTATGCGAGCGCGGACATCGGGCGCATAGATATGCAGCACAAGTTTCTCAAGGCATGCTTTGATCAGTTCATATCGCTGGGCAACATTCCGAACGTCGGCAAGGTGCTTGACATTCTCTCCGACTCGCTTGTGACCGACCTTAGCGCGAAAAACATCGCCTACTTCATGCGTCAGGCGCTCATGTGCAGGAGTGAGGACATCGGCTTTTACACTATGCCGAACGCGCCGAAGACGATCGGCGGTTACAGCTATGCGGTTATCGTGCTCTATGACTGGCTGAACATGATAAACGAGCACCTCAACCCCTATGTGCAGGAGATCACCGCAAGCGACCTGAACGTGATGTACAACGATATATACGGCTACGGCTGCACGCGCGAGGTTGCGGGCGGATGGTACTACATCGGCGCAGCGGAAGCCGACATGGCTGCCGCCGCCGCACAGTACGGCTACGGCGGATGAGCGCAAGAGCGTGCATTGACAATTGAATTTGAAATCCCAAGCGCCGAGCATTTTGAAAGCGTTCAAAATGCTGTTACCGAAAGCCTTGGTATACCAAGGCTTTCGACGGCGGTTTATCCGATTTGAGGCGGG